>OLYY01000361.1_pt1 | contig 21165 bp, 19 predicted proteins | sample 1673561 | NCBI WGS metagenome assembly OLYY01 (sample SAMEA103958115, study PRJEB25191) | human gut metagenome | biome: human-associated habitat [ENVO:00009003]; feature: intestine environment [ENVO:2100002]; material: feces | place: Germany | collected 2013/2015
GCAACACTGTTAAAACGTTGTACACGATTTAATAGATACATAGTGGAATGTAAATGTATTTCGGAATGATAACAGTGGTTACGGATGTTGGATTTAATAGATACATAGTGGAATGTAAATTTGATAAAATCTTTTACATTCTCAAAATCATCATCAGATTTAATAGATACATAGTGGAATGTAAATTCATAATCGTGACTTGGATAATACTATCAAGACTGGATTTAATAGATACATAGTGGAATGTAAATGCATATGTGCGCAACACTGTTAAAACGTTGTACACGATTTAATAGATACATAGTGGAATGTAAATACGACAGCTTTTGAAATATCAAATGCACATACTCTTGATTTAATAGATACATAGTGGAATGTAAATTAGCTATGTGTATATACACTATATATACACTCAACAGATTTAATAGATACATAGTGGAATGTAAATAAGTGCGCCTAGATAGTAGATTAAAGGGTATTAAGATTTAATAGATACATAGTGGAATGTAAATATATTAGAAATCGTGTCACTAGTGCCAATTAGAGAGGATTTAATAGATACATAGTGGAATGTAAATACACCCGATGAAATCAAACAGTTAAACAAATTTTTAGATTTAATAGATACATAGTGGAATGTAAATTCTTCCTTTCCAATCTCTCCGTCTTGTTTGCCGAAGATTTAATAGATACATAGTGGAATGTAAATCAACTTGAGTGTGGAAACATCCTAGAGCAGATAACGATTTAATAGATACATAGTGGAATGTAAATATGCAAGCGGTATGTGGGTTATATCTTACAGATTGCGATTTAATAGATACATAGTGGAATGTAAATTTTTGAAAAACGGTCATTACCTTTACTATATACATGATTTAATAGATACATAGTGGAATGTAAATGTAATCTGCCTGAGAAGAGCGTCCACGAACTTAAAAGATTTAATAGATACATAGTGGAATGTAAATGAAACATCGTGAAGAAAGGAGTACATCATGACAGAGATTTAATAGATACATAGTGGAATGTAAATATTATTAACCACGTTGTGGTCTTTGCTCGGTTTCGCGATTTAATAGATACATAGTGGAATGTAAATTCCAGATGTACATAAACGACATAATCTCTCCATTAGATTTAATAGATACATAGTGGAATGTAAATACAATGAATTGAGTCTTATCTTTGAGTCTGTGAAAAGTTTTCTGTAAATAGGATTTAGAGGTCTTCTATGATAAAATATTAAATCATAGGAGGCCTTATTTTATGGCAAGAGAAAAGAAACCAGTACACAAAGTACAAATGACAGAAGGTAAAAGAAACATTATCCGTCAGCTTCTTGAAGAGTATGACATTGAATCCGCACAGGATATTCAAGATGCGCTGAAAGATCTGCTTGGTGGTACTATCAAAGAAATGATGGAAGCAGAAATGGACGATCATCTAGGATACTCCAAGTCTGAACGATCAGATAGCGATGATTATCGTAATGGCTATAAGACCAAGAGGGTTAATAGCAGTTATGGCAGCATGGAAATTGAAGTTCCACAGGATCGTAAGTCAACATTTGAACCACAAGTGGTAAAAAAACGTCAAAAGGATATTTCAGATATTGACCAGAAGATCATTTCAATGTATGCAAAAGGTATGACCACTCGTCAAATATCTGATACATTGGAAGATATTTATGGATTCGAAGCCTCAGAGGGCTTTATTTCGGATGTAACAGATAAGATAATGCCCAAGATTGAAGATTGGCAAAATCGTCCTCTTTCCGAGGTTTATCCAGTGATTTATATTGATGCGATACACTATTCTGTTCGTGATAATGGTGTCATCCGGAAACTTGCAGCCTATGTCATTCTTGGAATAAATCAGGATGGATACAAGGAGGTTTTGACAATCGAAATAGGTGAAAACGAAAGTGCAAAATACTGGCTGTCTGTTTTAAATGGACTGAAAAATCGTGGAGTAAAAGACATCCTGATCGTCTGTGCAGATGGACTGACCGGCATCAAAGAAGCCATTGCTGCAGCCTATCCTAAAACAGAGTATCAACGTTGTATCGTTCATCAGGTCAGAAATACAATGAAGAACGTCGCAGATAAAGATAGAAAACCGTTTTGTGCAGATTTAAAAACTATTTACCAGGCACCAACTGAAGAAAAAGCAATAGAGTCATTGGAGCGAGTCACTGCAAAATGGAGTGAGAAATATCCGAATTCCATGAAGAGCTGGAAGCAAAACTGGGATGCCATCTCACCAATCTTTAAGTTCTCTGCTGATGTCCGGAAAGTTATATATACCACAAATGCAATAGAAAGCCTAAATGCGACCTATAGAAAACTTAACCGACAGCGGAGTGTATTTCCTAGCGATACAGCACTGCTAAAGGCGCTTTACCTATCCACTTTTGAAGCAACTAAGAAATGGACGCTCCCGTTGCGAAACTGGGGACAGGTTTATGGGGAGTTGAGCATCATGTACGAAGGACGACTCCCAGAATAAAGTTCAAAGCTTGTTTTACAGGTGGATTTATTCACCTGCTCTTGACATGCTTAAAACAACACTGTTATATATAAAACAAGGGCTGAAGGCTCTGGACAGAGCCTTCAGCCCAGTTATTATCATAGGAGATCACATTTACAGACTTTTATTCACACTCTCTTATCTTTTTTTCTTCGTAGCCGATTTAATAGATACATAGTGGAATGTAAATTTTACTGCCCCATCAATCTTTAATTCCGGCAATTTGATTTAATAGATACATAGTGGAATGTAAATTGATGTAGTCGTATTCTTCTTGATACTGATTGAAATGATTTAATAGATACATAGTGGAATGTAAATATCGCTGTTGCTGTTGCAATAGCTGTAGCTCCTTGGATTTAATAGATACATAGTGGAATGTAAATAAAAGATTTCAACTGAAAGAAAAAATGGTCAGCATGGATTTAATAGATACATAGTGGAATGTAAATGAGATCTATAATGCAGACTCTACACCTGTTGCCAAAGATTTAATAGATACATAGTGGAATGTAAATTAGGATAAATAGCCGCCTGTCTTCAAGTGCGGCATAAGATTTAATAGATACATAGTGGAATGTAAATGATTTACAAACTGAATTGTAGTTGGGGCATCACAACGATTTAATAGATACATAGTGGAATGTAAATCTGCTCTTACGTGTGCGTGTGCGTGGTCGCCGTGATGATTTAATAGATACATAGTGGAATGTAAATGTGTGTCGCATATGCAAGGGCATCAGCAAAGCGTCCGATTTAATAGATACATAGTGGAATGTAAATTCTGTGGTCTTGATATACATTACATCCTCATTTGCGATTTAATAGATACATAGTGGAATGTAAATCAACAACTTTCCTGTTGCCGTATTTAGCTCGTGATGGATTTAATAGATACATAGTGATTTATAGATGATATATAGTTTTTTCAATAAAATATTATAGAGATTGAACTATAGCCACGGGAAATGTAAAATAATAACATAATATAAAAACAAAGTAATATAAAGGACTTCCCCATGCACATATACATAGACGCCGACGCCTGCCCCGTAGTAGGCATAGCAGAAGACATAGCAACAAAATATAACATCTCGGTAACGCTTCTATGCGATACCAACCATGTCCTCACATCTGATTACAGTGAGGTTATCGTTGTCGGTGCCGGAGCGGATGCCGTGGACTACAAGCTGATAAGCATTTGCCATAGAGGCGATATAGTTGTAACTCAGGATTATGGCGTGGCTGCAATGGCGCTGGGAAAAGGTGCATTTGCGATACACCAATCGGGAAAGTGGTATACAAATGAGAATATCGATCAGATGCTTATGGAGAGACATTTGAACAAGAAGGCGCGGAGGGCGTCAAGCCGGAATCATATCAAAGGGCCGAGGAAGAGGACAGAAGAGGATGACCAGAGATTTGCGGAGTCATTTGAGAAGCTGCTGCGGAAGGCAAATAATCTGTAGATACATATGAAAGTGGAGGGGGATTCGAACTCTCACCACACATGAACCGGAAGAGGTTAGATTTTAATGGATGATAAAAATACAAACAGAACAATAGAATACTACAACACACATGCTGACAGATATTCCGAGATAACCAGAAATGCAGACATGTCGGACATATACAAGCGCTTTGAGGAACATCTCAAGCCGGGCAGCAGGATTCTTGATCTTGGCTGCGGCAGTGGTCGTGACAGCAAATATTATCTGGACAAGGGATACAAGGTTGTATCTCTGGATGCGTCTGAGGCTATGTGCAGGAAAACTCAGGAGCTGACGGGAAAAGCGGCTGTGCATATGCGCATTGAGGACATGAACTATGAGAATGAATTTGACGCTGTGTGGGCATGTGCTTCGCTGCTCCACGTTGCCAAGAGCGATATGCACAAGATTCTTGAGAAGGCTATGAAGGCGCTCAGGGTCGGCGGGGTATTGTATGCTTCGTGGAAGTACGGCAAGAGTGAACGGACGCGGGATGATGGAAGGACATTTGCCAATTATACTGAGGCCCGGGTTTGCGATATGGTGGCGTTGGTTTCAGGCGCATCGCTTGAGGATGTATGGACGAGTCAGGATGTTAGGCTTGACAGGATAGGTCAGGGACATTTGTGGGTAAATGTTCTGGTGAAGAAGACCAGAGTTGTCATAACTGAGAAGGAGTTTCTGAATATTTTCTGGAAGCAATACCAGATCATTGAGAAGGATGTCAGGATCAGTTCGGAGTATGTGGACATTCACAAGAGCAACTTCCCGACATTTTCAAGCAGATACATAAATATGTTTCTGAACATCTGCAGCAATATTGATTCTCTGATTGAGATATATTGCAAGATGGTAGAGGAGAACGATTACAGGAAGAAGTACAATATACATGACAGGCTTACTCCTGTGCTTAGGAAATTCCCGGCTATCAGGCTTGACGCAGTGAGGACGATAGACACATTTGAAGATATCGAGTTGAAGCCGTTCAGCGCATTTGTGGATGGCAGGATCGCGGATTGGTGGAATGACTATAACCTGGTAAAACATGCCAGAAGCGAGAAGAATGAGAAGACAGGGAAGTACAATTTCCAGAGCGCAAATCAGAAGAATGTGCTGACTGCCCTGGCTGCGTATTTTATCGTGTGCAACCGCATATACGAGGAGATATGCGAGATCTCGGCGACGCCGAAGAAGCTGCTCAAGTCGAAATTATTCCTGTACGTGAAGAATGGTGAGTAGATAAGAAAAGGTAATAGACCATGGTAAAACAGATAGTAAGAGATCAGATGTTTCTCAGCCAGAAGTCATCTCCGATGACGACTATGGATGCGGGGATCATAGCAGATATGCAGTACACATTAGCGGCAAATCAGGCGAGGTGCGTCGGCATGGCGGGCAACATGATCGGATATAAGAAGAGGATAATTATCGTCAGTATGGGATTTGCCAATGTTGTCATGCTGAATCCGGTACTCCTGTCAAAGTCGGGGGCTTACGAGACAGAGGAGGGATGTCTGTCTCTGGACGGCACGAGAAAGGTGACAAGGTATAGAGACATAGAAGTAGAGTTTCAGGATGCATCATTTGCAAAAAAGCGTATGAAGTTCAACGGATATATAGCCCAGATAGTGCTCCATGAGATGGATCACCTTGAGGGGCGAATAATTTAGGAGAGTTTATGGAATCAAAAGACGGAACATGGATCATGTATGGAGTTTCGGAGGATGATCCGGAGTGCCTGCACACGGTGGACGAACTTATCGAATATATAGAGAAAGTGGGATTTCTGCCTCTTTTCCGGAATGAGATACCTGGATTTTCGGTGGAAGAGCGAACCATGGAGAAATACTGGTGGAGTGAGGATGCGCAGAGGGATCCTTGGGTGTGGCGTGAGATCATAGCCAGAAGAGGCGACATCGCATACGGCAAATTTTTCCACAATAAGGCGGGATTTATCTCAAAGAAATGGTTCCCGTATTTTGCAAATTATAGAAGAGCTGGATATGATTTCGATGCCAGATGGGATGATGAGCTTGCGTCATTCAGGCAGAAGAAGATTATGGACTTGTTCATGGATGACCGTATAGACGAGGAGAGCGATGTGGAATTTGCAGCAGAAAAGCTGGATAGTATGTACAATACAGAACTTTTTTCATTCGATATAAAGAAGCTTGCCGGATTTGGCAAGGGCGGAGAGAAAGGCTTTGAGGGTACGATGACACAGCTTCAGATGCAGACCTATCTGTGTGCATGTGACTTCAGAAAACGGTTGAACAAGAAGGGCGCGGAATACGGATGGAATGTGGCTGTGTATTCCATGCCGGAGAAGCTGTGGGGATATGACCACGTGACGTCCGCATATGGTGAGAGCCCTGAGGAATCGTGGGAGAGGATAGTGAAGCATATGGATGATATCTACCCGATTGCCACAGAGAAACAGATAAAGAAAGTCTTAAAGTAGAGACGGTATACAGAAAACTCTAATTCAAAAGTTTACATCAAAAGTTTACACATAACATTACATATATCTTTACATATGTGTTTACATATGTTATGTTTATATGCAAGTCAGGTTATAAAGAATAATATGATGCCTACTTGAAGAGGAGAAATGATGAACACTGTATATGATGTTATTATTGTTGGAACTGGCGCTGCAGGCTTGTTCTGTGCGTTGAATTTTCCAGAGACAAAAAAGGTCTGTATTATCACAAAAAGGCGGGCTGATGAGTCCGACTCTTTTTTGGCCCAGGGTGGCATATGTATGTTGCGGGGTGAGGAAGACTACGAAGATTATTTTGAAGACACCATGAGAGCCGGTCATTATGAGAACAATAAAAAGACAGTCGATCTGATGATCAGATCATCGAATCTTGTTATCAGAGAATTGATAAGGCTTGGAGTTAGATTTGAGAGAGATGAGAGCGGAAAGCTTGCCTTCACTAAGGAGGGAGCTCACAGCCAGCCAAGAATATTGTTCCACGAGGATATTACCGGCAAAGAAATTACATCCACTTTGCTGGAGTGTGCAAAGAAGAAATCCAATATCGAGATATATGAGTATACGACTATGCTCGACATCATCTGCAATGACAATGCCTGTGGTGGCGTGGTTATAGCTGATGAGGCGAAGAACATAAGCATACTTAGATCCAACAACGTTGTATTGGCGTGTGGTGGGATCGGAGGCATATATAAGAACTCAACAAATTTTGCCCATATAACAGGTGATGCCATAGCAATTGCCTTAAAACATGGTGTAGAGGTAGAGAATCTGAATTATGTACAGATCCACCCGACGACACTGTTTAGCCGGAATAAGGGAAGAAGATTTTTGATATCTGAATCTGTGAGAGGCGAAGGCGCATGGCTTCTTAACAAGGCGGGCGAAAGGTTTACAGATGAACTGCAGCCTCGTGATGTAGTCAGCCATGCAATATGGAAACAGATGGAGATAGATGGAACGGAGCATGTGTGGGAAGATCTGAGACCGCTTGGAAGAGATGTGATCTTGCAGCATTTTCCACATATATACAAGCAGTGCAAGGATGAAGGATATGATGTGCTTGTTGAACCGATACCGGTTGTGCCGGCTCAGCATTACCACATGGGCGGAGTGAAGGCAGATCTCGCCGGAAGGACATCCATGGAAGGATTGTACGCGGTAGGAGAAGCTGGATGTAATGGAGTGCATGGCAGAAACAGACTGGCAAGCAATTCGTTACTTGAGTCGCTTGTATTTGCACAGAGGGCGGCAGATGATATCATGTTCAGCAGAGAGCACAGAGGCTGTGGAGAAGACAACATAGATCTGTCTGAATATGAAGATATAGATGGTTTGTTTAGAGAATATAAGAATATAGTTTTGACAGAAACGGAAAGAAGAGGCTGAGAATGAATCAGATAACAATGAAATTGAATGCGGACAAGCTTATAATGATGGCTTTACAGGAGGATATCACAAGTGAGGATGTATCCACAAATGCGGTGATGCCAAAGGCACAGAAAGGAAAAGTAGACCTGATATGCAAGCAGGATGGAATCATTGCAGGACTTGATGTATATGCAAGAGTATTTACACTCTTAGATGACAGCACTGAGGTTGAGTTCTTCTGCAAAGATGGCGATGAGGTGAAGGCTGGCCAGCTTATGGGAATTGTGACTGGTGATATCAGGGTTCTTCTCTCTGGCGAGAGGGTTGCGCTTAATTATCTCCAGCGTATGAGTGGTATAGCTACGTATACCCATGAGGTTGCAGAACTCCTTAAAGGAAGCAAGACTACTCTGCTGGATACCAGAAAGACCACGCCTAATTGCCGTATATTTGAGAAGTATGCAGTCAGAGTCGGCGGAGGCAGCAATCACAGATACAATTTGTCGGATGGAGTATTGCTTAAGGATAATCATATAGGCGCTGCGGGAAGTATAACCAATGCAGTGAGAATGGCAAAGGAGTATGCACCATTTGTTCGCAAGATAGAGGTTGAAGTTGAGACATTGGATCAGGTAAAAGAGGCTGTTGAAGCGGGAGCCGATATCATTATGCTTGACAATATGACAACGGATCAGATGAGGGCTGCGATTGATTTGATCGATGGACGTGCGGAGACAGAATGTTCAGGCAATGTTACAAAAGAGAACATAGAGAGACTGATATCATTGGGAGTGGATTATATATCAAGCGGTGCGCTTACACACAGCTCACCTATAATGGATATATCGATGAAAAATCTTCATGCGGAGGAATAAAGTGAAGGCAAAAGAGAGAAGGGAAAGGATACTTGACATTGTGAAGAATTCAGATGTCCCTGTTCCGGCAAATAAGCTTGCGTCAGAATTCGATGTCAGTAGACAGATAATAGTGCAGGACATTGCAGTGATCAGGGCGGCTGATGATGGCATAATTGCAACTAACAGGGGTTATATATACAAGAATGAATCAAAATGTCAGAGAGAGTTTAAAGTAAAACACGGTTATGACAGGACTGAGGAAGAACTCACGATCATAGTTGATTATGGCGGTGTTGTAAAGAATGTAAGTATAAGTCATACAGTGTACAATCGTGTTACTGCAAAGATGAATATTGCTTCCAGATACGACGTGGCAAAATTTATGAAAAAATTGGAAAACAGCCAGTCGTCCCTGCTTGGAAATGCTACGAACGGATATCATTACCATCTGATAGAGGCTCCAAGTGAAGAGATCCTGGACAACATAGAGCAGAAGCTTGATGAGACAGGCTTCCTTGTTCCGTGGCAGGAGTGGGAGAAATAATACAAAATGATTTGGAGAGAATAAAATGACGATAAAAGAGATACAGGAAGAGATAATCAGACTGAAGAAAGAGAAAGATTTCTGCATACTGGCACATGCTTATCAGGGACATGAGATTCTTGAAGTTGCAGATTATATGGGAGATTCATATGGACTTAGCGTAGAGGCGAGCAAGGATTCCCGCAAAAATATAATAATGTGTGGTGTGCGTTTTATGGCGGAGACATGTAAGATATTGTCCCCTGATAAGAATGTGTACCTGCCTAACCCTGAAGCTGGATGTCCGATGGCTGAGCAGATGAACCTTGAAACGCTGGATGAGATGAAGAAGAAGTATCCGGGATATGCGGTTGTCGCCTATATAAATACGACATCTGAATTGAAAACTGCCTGTGATGTATGTGTGACATCCTCATCAGCAGTGCAGATCTGCAGCAAGCTTGATAATGACAAGATTCTCTTTATTCCAGATCCGAATCTTGGAAACTATGTTCAAAAGCAGATGCCGGAAAAGGAATTTGTATTTTTCAACGGCGGATGTCCTAGACATCTTGCGGTTACCCTAGATGATGCTTTGAAGGCAAAAGAGTTACATCCACATGCGGAACTTCTTGTCCATCCTGAGTGCAGGCCGGATGTAGTTGCAGAGGCTGATTATGTAGGTTCAACCACAGGAATTATGGCATATGCCAGAAAGTCAGAGAAAAAAGAGTTCATCATCGGTACAGAGCACAGTATTGTGGAGCATCTTCAGTATGAGTGCCCTGACAAAATGTTCTATCCAATTTCTTCAAAGCTGATGTGCCATAATATGAAACTTACTACCCTGGTTGACATATTGAATGTATTAAAGGGCACAGGTGGCGAAGAGATAGTCCTTTCTGATGAGGTGATGGAGGGAGCTTCCCGCTGCATTAACAGAATGATCGCGCTTGGATAACGATTTGCGGATTATTATCCAGAGCAGTGGGACATATCCATGATCGATGAGGATATGGACAATATCGTAGAGCTTGGATGCAATGTCATCCGTATAGCGGAGTTTGCATGGCATATCATGGAAAAAACGGAGGGGCAGTATGACTTTTCGTTCTTCGATTATGTCATCAGCAAGGCAAAGGAGAAGGGGCTTCATGTGATACTTGGAACCCCGACAGCGACTATTGCTTAATTATATAAAATACGGTTGCTTATTAGTTCATTAAGCGACCGTATTTTTTTGTACCTGTGTTATAATGTTATAAAAGTGTATAATATTATTTGCAAATTATGATCAGCCAGACTGGCTGGAGTATAGGAGGACATGATGGGTATTGTTGAATTAAAAAATGATAAGATCGCTATAAAGGTGAATACTCACGGCGCTGAGCTTGTGAGCCTGAAGAGTATCGAGACAGACAGAGAATACATGTGGTGCGGTGATGCTGAGTATTGGGGAAGAGTTTCTCCTGTGCTGTTTCCATTTGTGGGAAAGCTTGAAGGACAGCGTTACAGACATAACGGGGTGGTTTATGAGAATATACCTCAGCACGGATTTGCAAGGGACAGCGAGTTTGTAGTGGCTGGCCAGACTGGTGATACACTGCTGTTTGTGCTTGAGAAGAATGATACATGGCAGAAGAGCTATCCGTTTGATTTCAGTCTTTGTATAGGATACAGACTTGAAGGTTCATCTGTACATGTTATGTGGACCGTTGTGAATGAGGGAACTGACACGATTCATTTTTCTATCGGTGCCCATCCTGCATTTGCGTGTGAGGGAGGCATCGGCGGTTATTCTCTGGATATGCACACAGGTAGGAACGAGATTGAATGTGGTCTTTTGACAGCAAATGGAGTTCTTGGAGATAGAACAGTTACGCACAGACTGACAGATGGAGTCTTAAAGCTGCGTGATGAGATGTTTGATGAGGATGCCCTGATCATGGATGGTAAGGGTATAAATACGATTACATTAAGGAACTCATCTGATGCGCCGGTTTTGCAGTTGAGATTTGATGTGCCGCAGATAGGCATATGGTCTCCTGCAAAGAAACATGCGCCATTTGTCTGCATAGAGCCTTGGTTTGGCAGGTGTGACCGCGAGGGATATGACGGAGATCTGGCGGACCGTGAGTATTCAAACAGTCTTGAGGCTGGCCATTCGTTCAGCAAGGAGTATGTCATCGACATACTATAATGGAAAACATATCATGTGTCAGATTAAGATATAGCAGAATATAATTTGTAAGCAGGGCGGGACATCCCATTGGTGAGATGTCCCGCCCTGTTTGTTATGTTTCATATACATTAATGTAAAATCTATGTAAAAGGTGCCTGACCCCATTGTTGTTCCTTTTTGTAGAGTGCTGAAAATACTACTTGACATATGATACTATGCGACGTATAGTATATCACGTTAGGAGGTATAGCGATGGATATACAATTAAAAAGAGGAATGCTCGATGTATGTGTGCTTGCGGCCATCAAGGATGAGGATTCCTATGGATATCAGATCATCAAAGATATGAAGCCGTATGTGACGATATCAGAGTCCACACTCTATCCTATCCTCAGAAGACTTGAGGCGGGAGCGCTGCTCACGGTACATTCCGTGGAGCACAACGGAAGACTCAGAAAGTATTATCATATTACGGATGCCGGAAGAGCCAGGATAGAAGAGTTCAAGGAAGAGTGGAAGGAACTGGAATCCATATACAGATTTATTGTGAAGGAGGAAGTCAGAGATGAACAAACAGGAATATCTTGAGTCGATAAGAAGCAGGATCAGTGCGATGCCGGCTGATGATGTGAACAGGTTTATGGATTACTATAGCGAGATGATAGATGACCGCGTGGAGGACGGCCTTTCCGAGGAGGAGGCTGTGGCAGATATGGGATCACCTGATGCAGCAGTGGAGCAGATACTTGAAGATATGCCGCTTACAAAGCTTGTGAAGGAGAAGATCAAGCCGAAGCACGAGCTCAAGGCATGGGAGGTTGTACTCATAGTTCTGGGCTCTCCGGTGTGGATACCGCTTCTCATGACGGCGGCGGTATTGCTGCTGACACTTTGGATAGTTGCATTTGCACTTCTCATATCATTCTATGCGGTGGTGCTCAGCTTTGTGGTTGTGGGAATAGGCGGATTGATATGTACCATACCTCTGTTCGTGGCCCACAGCCCTTACACAGCAGTTCTCATGCTCGGAGCAGCACTCATAGGAGTTGGTATAGCGATATTGTTTGTTGTATCGGTTAAGCCCGTTACGGTTGGTATATTTAAGGTCTGCAAGGCCAGTGTGAATGGAATAAAGAGAATGTTTGTAAAGGAGAAATAGTCATGAGTAGAACAAAGAAAGCTGTTATTGTTGCATCGGTCATGATCGTGGCAGGCATTATCACTGTGATCTCAGCACTTGCTGTAAATGGATTCAGATGGCCGAATGTGACAGTTAATCTGGCCCACATGACATCGGAGCCGGTGAACTACGTAAAGAAGACTGTTGATATAAAAGATAAATTCACTGCAATTGATGTAAAAAGCGCATCAGATGTGGATGTTGCCGTGAAGAAGGCGAGTGGAGATACAAGTTATGTGGAGTATTACGACTGCGAGAATCTGACACATCATGTAGATATATCAGATGGCGTGCTCAGGATAACCGCAGACGACAGCAGGAACGCAGCATTTAACATTTCCATTGGTGTGTATTCTGGAGCATGGCCATCCGTGACGGTGTATCTGGCTGGTACGGAGTACGATGATCTGAAGATTGTGACCAGCAGTGGTGACGTGGATATGGAATATTATCTGGCAATAGGTAATATCGATATAGAGGCCGCCAGCGGCGATGTGATCGTAAATGGTGCAAATGCAGATGCTCTGACGGTGGCGACCAGCAGTGGTGACATTAAGCTTGACAGTGTATCGTCAAAGGATACAAGAATATCAGCAAACAGTGGTGACGTCAGTCTTGGTGATGTGGTGATGGATAATATTGATCTGAAGACCTCCAGTGGCAATATCACATCTGGCAGTATAAAGGCAAAACGTATAAACGGTCGTGCGTCAAGTGGTGACGTAATGATTAGAGACTGTGATGCTTCTGAGATCAATGTCGTGACAACCAGTGGTGATGTATCGATCGGTATTGGTTCAGAAATGAAGTATGAATACAATACAAAGACATCCAGCGGTGATGTAAATGTACCGGACTCGGTTGAGGGAGCAGATGGAAAGTGCAATATCGAGACTAGTAGCGGAGATATTGATGTCACACAGTAAGTCGTAACTGAATACATTTGAAAATTGGTTCAAGGCAGGTCTTCTGAAATGGAATGACCTGCCTTGAGTTGTATTTAGGCTAAATTAAAGTTAATTAATGAAATAAAATGTCGGTAAAGGCCTCTGCTTATTGTGGATTCACGCTAAAAATGGTATCTTTAATATGTATATATATTTATACGGAAGAAAATATCAGGGAGAGTAAAGGATGAGTGCATTTGCATTGAGACTTGCAGTATTACCTTCGGTGTTACTGCTGTTATTTGTAGTCAGAAGAAATAAGAATAGCAGGGATCCAATGAGCCTACTAGTATGGCTTGCGGTTCTGGGAGCTGTCAGCACGATACCGGCAGTAGTCGTGGAGCTGGTTGGGGGCGTATTGTTATACTATATTGGATTGGAATCCGGAACGGCGGTTTATGAGCTGGTCAACTGCTTCTTTATAGTGGCGATGATCGAGGAACTGGGCAAATTCCTTGGAATGTTAATACTTACATGGAAAAATAAGAACTTTGACCACAGCTATGACGGCGTTATATATGGCGTGTGCTCGTCGCTCGGATTTGCAACACTGGAGAATATCCTGTATGTATTCCAGGGTGGAATAGGACTCGGAATTCTGAGGGCTGTGACAGCAATCCCACTTCACTGCTCATGCGGCGTTATCATGGGATATTTCTACTCAAAGGCGAGAGAGAATGCGAACAAGGGCGAGGGTGCCGCAGGCAATATGCTGATAGCGTATTTTAGCGCCATGGGAATACACGGACTGTATGATTTTGTGCTGTCGATTGATGACACCAGCGTGATCCTGTGCATACTGGTTCTGATCCTGTCGGTGGTTCTGATGTTCCTGCTCATATCCCATGCGGCAAAGAACGATCATATCATAGCGGTAAATCCTATATGGGTGAATCCGTATAACTTCAGATATATACCTATGTGTGGATATAATCAGCCAAATATGTACGGACAGAACATGCAGTACAATCAGCCAAATGTATATGGCAAGTGGCAGAACACCTTCCAGCCAAATGCATACGGCCAGACGAATCAGTACAATAATCAGCAGAGTGGCTATGGCCGGCAGCCTCGGTATGGTCAGCAGAATGGTTACGGTCAGCGGCCGGGGCAGTACAACCAGCCGGGCAGCTATACTCAACAGCCAGGACAGTACAATCAGCCGTCAAGTGGCTATGGTCAGCCACAGCGGTACGATCAGCAGAATGGCTGCAGCCAGCAGACCCAGTATGGCCGGCAGTCACAGCAGAATAATCAGTATAGCGGCTACGGTCAGCCGCCACATTACGGTCAGTCATCACAGTATGATCCGCAGAACACATACAGACAGTAATAAAATATTTATATACAGGAGAACAGGCAAATGTTATTGATAAAGAATGGAAGAGTCATTGATCCGGTCACCCATACAGACGAGGTCATGGATGTGCTCATCGACGGCAATCATATAGTTAAGACAGGATACGATCTGGAGGCAGAGGGTGCGGAGGTCATCGATGCAGATGGACTTGTAGTTGCACCAGGACTGGTAGACACACATGTACACTTCCGCGATCCGGGATTTACGTACAAGGAAGACATCGAGACAGGTGCCGCCGCCGCTGCAAGAGGAGGCTTCACGATGGTGGTATGTATGGCGAATACAAAGCCGGCGGTGGATAACCTTGAGACTCTCAAGTATATACAGGATAAAGGTGCAAAGACCGGAATACATGTAGTTCAGACAGCCACAGTCACAAAGGGCCTTGCTGGCAAGGAACTCGTGGACATGGACAGTCTTGCGGCTGCAGGTGCAGCAGGATTTACCGATGACGGAATCCCAATCATGGATGAGAAGCTTCTTCTTGAGGCTATGGAGAAGGCAAGGGATCTTGATCTTCCGGTGAGTCTTCATGAAGAGGATCCGCTGTTCATTGTACAGCCGGGAGTGAATCAAGGAAAAGTATCAGAAAAGCTTGGATACGGCGGTGCATCCCGCACAGCGGAGGATATTATGGTTGCAAGGGACTGCGTCCTTGCACTTCACACAGGTGCATCAGTGTGCATACAGCATATAAGCTCAGGCAATTCCGTGGATATAGTGAGAACTGCAAAGAAGCTTGGAGCGGACGTACATGCGGAGGCAACTCCACATCATTTCACCCTTATAGAGGATGCTGTGCTGAAGTACGGAACCATGGCGCGTATGAATCCTCCACTCAGAACCGAGAAAGACAGAAGACAGATCATAGAGGGAATACAGGATGGCACAATAGATATGATAGTGACGGATCACGCCCCGCACAGCAGTGAGGAGAAGGCGAGACCGCTTGACAAGGCGCCAAGTGGAATAACAGGGCTTGAGACATCTCTTGCCCTTGGAATATATTCCCTTGTACAGCCTGGATATATCTCACTCATGAAGCTCATGGAACTAATGAGCAGGAATCCTGCAGAATTTTACCGCATGGAACCGGGCAAGATAGCAGAGGGAGCTCCTGCGGATATAGTCATATTTGGCGAGAATGAACAGTGGACAGTGAACAGCTTTGCGTCAAAGGCATCCAACAGTCCATTTGCCGGATGGACTCTCCCGGGAAAGGTTCACTATACAATCTGTGGCGGAAATATCGTGTATGACGCAGAAAAGTACGATGCTGAACATGATGTGTAAGATGCGGGCAGCAGGATATAAAATGTAAGATATGAGAAGATCATAACAGAGATGGGACATATAGATATGGACAAGATAAGACGACATTATACATTCAGAGGAAGAGTGCAGGGAGTTGGCTTCAGATACAGGGCGAGCTATGCTGCATCCATGTACGGAGTCACCGGCTGGGTGTGCAACAGATATGATGATTCTGTTGAGATGGAGGCTCAGGGGCTGCCTGAGGCTATAGACAAGGTGATAGCAGTTCTCAGAAATGACAGATATATATTTATAGAGGATATGGATGTCAGGGAGATACCTCTGGAGAATGACAGCGGATTTCATGTGAGATCAAGCTGGTAACGCGCGTAGATAATAAGGAGAGTGGACATATGGTAAAGATAGATTTGATAACGGGCTTTCTGGGCTCAGGCAAGACGACATTTATTAAGAAGTATGTGAGCTACCTTGTTGGCAAAGGATATAATGTCGGAATCCTTGAAAATGATTATGGTGCAGTCAACGTGGACATGATGCTTCTTCAGGATGTGATGGGCGAGAACTGTCATGCTGAGATGGTGGCAGGTGGCTGCGGCGAGGACTGTCACAAGAGAAGGTTCAAGACAAAGCTCATAGCTATGGGGATGAGCGGCTATGACAGAGTCATTGTTGAGCCGTCCGGAATATTTGATGTGGATGAATTCTTTGACGTCCTCCACGAGGAGCCACTTGACAGATGGTATGAGGTGGGAAGCATCATTTCCATAGTCGATGCCGGACTTGACCGGGACATGAGCAGACAGTCCAGATATGTGCTTGCGTCTGAGGTTGCGAACTGTGGAACTCTGGTGATGAGCAAGGTTCAGGATGCATCGGAGGATGAGAAGAGGAGCACAATAGAATATATCAATGAAGTGCTCACCGAATTCCAGTGTAAGCGTCAGTTCGGCGATGATGTTCTGGAGAAGAACTGGGATGATTTCACGGATGATGACTTTGAAGGTTTTATGTCAACCGGATACAAATTAAACGACTATGTAAAATTATGGTTCAAACAAAGTGATGTGTTTAACTCGGTATATATCATGAATAAGGTTATGCCTCAGGAGCGGCTTGAGACGATAGTCAGGGATATATTTGCGGATAAGGAATGCGGAGATGTCTTTAGAATCAAGGGTTTTCTCCCTGTAAATGACACCGGATGGATAGAGCTCAACGCCACGGTAAAAAAGACCGAGGTGAGACCTATAGAGAACGGGCAGGAGATCATAATTGTGATCGGTTCGAATTTGGTGGAGGACAAAATAAAACGGTACTTTGAGTAAAGAGGCTGATGGACAGGAGCGGATTTTCATGACAGACAGGGCTAAGAAATTGAACAGAGAAGAGAAGCTTCAACTTCAGGCTGAAAAGCTGAAAGAACAGGCACAGATAGATCTTGAGGGATACGTTATGTGTCGTTCTGCACTCAGGGCGACCAGAACGGATCTTCATGAGGAGTCGGAACGGTATGACAGACTTAGGGAAGAATATGAAGAGCTGAAGAACAGACGCGCACCGTACAAGGTGCTGTTCTATAAACGCAGAAGGATCAGAAAGTGTAAAAAGCACATAAAGGAGCTGGGAAGGGCAAAGAAACGTCTGCGCAAACAGATGAAAGAACACCGTGAGGGTGTCAGACGAAGAACTGTTACCAACACATTTGCATTTGTTGCAGCGCTTGCGATGTTCGCCATGATGGCGTGGAGGATATGGCAGCTCGCACAGGGTGTGTACTATATGGCATTTTACAGAAATGGTGAGGCCCTTGAGATAACGGCTGTTGCTGTGCTCAGGCAGCTCCTGCTTGTGGCGTGCATCGTATATGGCCTGGTAGTTGTATGGCAATCCCTGCAGGTGTGGGGAATGAAGCGGGAAGGCTGGAATGGTGTAATAAGAATTAAGGTGAAACAGAAGGCCTACTGGATTATGATGATAGGCGTACCACTTCAGATAGTAAGTCATGGAGATATGCTGACAAATGCCATGATGCTCATAACGATTATCAGTCAGATGGTCATGGCGGCACTTTTGTCGACAGTCCAGTCGAGAAGGATACTTGTGAAGATATTTGCATGGTGTTATGTCGGGGGAATCTGCGTGATATGGCTGTATGGCGGAGTGTACTGCAGAAACTTCGAGATATCGGGAAATGATTCCGGAACTAGCACCTATGCGGTTGACAACAAGTCGAATTTTTTGCAGATATGGGAGATGTCGACTGAACCGGAATTCTATCATATGGGTATGTATGCCCAGAACAGGGATACCGATTATGGCATGATGATCATTCCGGGACTTGCGTATGCTGATACGATAGGCAGTGAGTCGAGGAAGATAGAGAACTGCACGTCCATGACGCCACAGGGGCTGGCAGTTACGAAGGAGTATACATTTGTCAGTGCTTACTGCAAGACGAAGAAACACAAATCTGTGATATTTGTTCTTGATACACAGACCGGGCAATATATTAAAACACTGGTTCTCAAGGACACGACACATGCCGGAGGACTTGCGTATGATACGAAGAATAATGTGCTGTGGGTTTCCTCGTATATGATTGATGAGGATGAGGACAGGAGCAGGAAGGCATCCATATCATGTCTTACGCTGGACTCCATAGAGAAATACGATGTGGCTCAGGGAAAGCCGATAAAATACAGGAACACATGTAGCGTCATGTTCCCTGCAACGTCATTTATCACGATATATGACGGACATATATATGCGGGCTACTGGCGAAAGGATAAGAACAGCTACAGCATGGCAGCCAGCTACGAGATCGTAAATGGCGGCACCGCCATATCCTCGGAGGAGGACGAGGCTTTCTATATACCAGGAAGGGTGCAGGGGCTTCAGGTGTACAAAAATGAGATAATATTTTCTATATCATATGGTATAGATGAATCCAGGATAGAGGTATACGATACAGATACAGGCAAGCTGTCCAGTGTGAATTACGGAACAGAGACACCGAGACAGGTGGTTAAGCTTCCGCAGAAGCTGGAGCAGATATATTCGTATAATGGCAAATTATACTGCCTGTTCGAGTCTGCAAGTTTTGCCTACAGGCTGACAGCACCGGTGTGTATGGACAGGATCGTGGGGCTTGATGAGATGGCACTTGTAGAGTAGCTCAAAGTGGTTCAAGGTGAAAAAATGGAGGGTTTGGGATGAACGAACAGAATATTAATAATGGAATGAATGGAGGCCCGGGGATGCCCCCGCCGCCACCGCAAGGGTATATGAACATGAATGGAGGCCCGGGGATGCCCCCGCCACCACCGCAAGGGTATATGAACATGAATGGAGGCCCGGGGATGCCCCCGCCGCCACCTCAGGGTTATATGAACATGAATGCCAGACCGCCGCAGAGGAGAAATCCTGCGGTGTCTCCGAACAGATTCAGGATGTTTGGTATTCCGGTACTGGTATATGCGATCATATGTGCGGCATGTCTGTACAGCAACTGGTCGAGTATATTGTCGGCTGTGCTTTCGATAGTATCAATAGTGTTTATCAGTACATGCATGGTACGATATGAGAAGAACATCGGTGCAGACCGTGAGGCCATGACCACTGGAGCTGCGTTGTCGAAACAGAGTATACTGATCCCATATTATATTCTTGTGTTCATGATGTCGGTTGCCCTGAGTCTCACAGACGAGGGATATATCATATTTGGATGTAATGTGGGAATAATCGTTACAGAGATGTATGCGGTTATGACATACTTCAATGACACTGAAAAGCATGGGATTTTCAAGGGAATATTCTCATTTTTCGAGATGTTCTTTGGATCGATAGGGTATGTAAACATGCCATTTGCCGACAGAAAGGCGGAGCGTGAGATAACCGGCAAAAAGAGAAATTCCAAGCTGATGTACATACTTCTTGGATGTGTGATAGCACTTCCGATACTGGTGATCGTGCTCAATCTGCTGTCTTCGGCAGATCCTGTGTTTGCAAAGGTCATAAAGGATATATTTGGCAAACTGTTCTTCTCGTGGGATATAGTGAAGATAGTTCTGTTTGCCGCTGTGATATTCCTGTTTGTATATGGATTTATTGTCAAGGCGGGCCGCAGAGATCTCGGTGCAAATGCTCCGAAGGAGGGGCAGTACAATGCAGTGACAGGTATAACTATAACGATAGTGCTCACAGCGTTCTATCTGATATTTGCCGTTGTTCAGATAGTGTATCTGTTCATGAACAGCGCAGGACTTCCGGACGATATGACATACGCAGAGTATGCAAGACAGGGCTTCTTCCAGCTGCTCTTTGTAGCGGTTGTAAATGTGTGTATGGTGCTGATATTTAGTGCTATATTCAGAAAGAGTCTGGTGCTCAACGTGTCACTGCTCATGATGTGCATATGTACATATATAATGATTGCCTCATCAGCTGTGAGGCTGTCCATGTACATTGCGGAATATGATCTAACATACCTCAGAATAAATACCATATGGGCGCTGATAGTCACGTCTATAGTGATGCTCGGTGTTATCATAAGCCTGTTCTGGAGAAATATGCCGCTGTTCAGATACATATTTATGACGGTTCTGGTGATGTTCGCGCTGTATGCATTTATCAGACCTGGCGCAGTGATAACAAAGTACAATATCAGTCAGGCGCACAGTGGAAAGAAGATAGATCTTGAGTATGTGATGGATATAGGTAATGACGGAGTTCCATATCTGATCGATTATTTCAGGACCAAAGACATTACGCCCGAAATGGTCATGGAGGAAGTGATGTCGAAATATAGCGAGGACACCTACTACTGGAGAGACGACACGGTGGGAGAGAGGCTTGAGAAGATGCTTGAGGAGAATGATGACAAGGGCTATATCAGAAGCTTTAACTTCTCCAGATACAGAGCTTCAAAGACTATAGAGGATTATAT
>OLYY01000366.1_pt1 | contig 20817 bp, 16 predicted proteins | sample 1673561 | NCBI WGS metagenome assembly OLYY01 (sample SAMEA103958115, study PRJEB25191) | human gut metagenome | biome: human-associated habitat [ENVO:00009003]; feature: intestine environment [ENVO:2100002]; material: feces | place: Germany | collected 2013/2015
GTCTTCGGGTTCGAGCGTGCTCGCCGTTTTGAGCAGTTCCTCCACCACGTCGCCTTCCACGCCGCCTTCCGCCAAGAAGAACTTCAGGCCATTCTTGTCATACGGGTGATGGCTTGCGGTAATCATAATCGAGCCATCCGGCTGGAAACCGGGCGTGATGATGCACATGTACATTGCCGGGGTCGTGCACATGCCAAAATCCAGCACGGACGCGCCCGCTTTGCTCACACCCTCCGCCGCCGCGTGCAGCAGCGCCGGGCCGGAAATGCGGCTGTCACGCCCAATGGCAATCGTCACCTGCGTCACCGGCTTGCCGACATGCTTCGCCACATAGCGCGCGAACGCCATGCCAAGACACATGGCCACATGCTCCGTCAGCGGGGCATTCTCGCCCACCGCCACGCCGCGTACGTCTGAGCCGCTCTTGAGCTTCATCCAATCCATCTTCTCTTCCTCCTCTGTTCGTTTATCTACGCATTTTCTGAACCATCTTGTCCACTTCTTCCGGCGGAACCGCCTCATACGCGCCGCGCAGCAGGTGATACAGCGGCGACAGGCTCAGGAAATCCTCCTGCACGCGCTTCGTCAGCTGCGGGCTGTGCACATCCACCGCGGCAGTGCTTTCCGGCGAAATGTACACCTCGCGCAGGGCATACCAGCCCTTGAGGTCATCCGGCACACCCGCCGGCACTTCCAGCCGCTTGAAAGAACTGCCGCCGACGAGCATGTGATGCTCCGTCAGGTGACACTGCTTGATGACGTTCCGCACTCCGTCCGGGTCGGCGACAATCCTCCGCCGCAAGATGTCCATCATCTGACGCTTTTCACCCCATGTGCCGACACCCCAGTTCATACCCGACGGCGCAAGTTCAAACCAATACATCACGCTGCCCTCGCGCGGTTCGCCCGCATGGCGGAACAGTACCCACAGATGGTCGCGGAAGGGGCTTTTGTCCTTCGTGAAACGAACATCACGCCGCAGCCGCGCCATGCAGCGGTATGGGCGGAGTTCCATCTGCGGGTCAATGGAGAGCATCGCGGGCGCGAGTTCCTGAATGAACGCCTCAAACGGCGCTTTCACGTCCCGCTCGTAGCGCGCGCGGTTCTCCTCGAAGTAGTCAATGCTGTTATGGAAGCGAATGTCCAGAAAGAACTGAATCGTCGCCTCCGGAAATCCGGTAAACATCATGCAGCCTCCTTGGGAATCTCCCTTCTATTATACCTGCTGAAAAGGGATTTTTCAACCGTTCCGGCAGCGCAAATCGCAAAAAAACAGAGGAATGCCCGCGCATTCCCCTGCTTTTCTATGAATCACTCGAAGCGAATCGTCATCTTGACAGGCGTCTGCCCGGTCAGTTCCGCCGAACGCTCGTCCGGCTGATACAGCCCGCAGTACACGTCGAACACCTTGCCGTCCGCCACGCGCTCGCCCGCATCGTTGACGACGGTGAAGGCGTTCTTATCCAGCGGAACAGCAATCTGCCGCTTCTCGCCTGCCTTCAGCGCCACGCGCGCGAAGCCCGCCAGATGCGGATGCAGTGTCTCCCACTTCGTGTCCACGTCCTGCACATACACCTGCACAACCGTCTCGCCGTCGCGGTCGCCCGTGTTCTCGATCGTCGCCGTCACCCAGCCCATTTCGGCATCCACCGCCTCGTTATCCAGCGCGAAGGTGGTGTAGGACAGCCCGTAGCCGAACGGATAGAGCGGCTTGCCCTCGAAGTAGCGGTAAGTGCGGTTCTTCATCGAATAATCAGTGAATTCCGGCAGTTCAGACAGATCATGATAGAACGTCACCGGCAGACGGCCGGACGGGTTGACCTCGCCGAAGAGGATTTCCGCCAGCGCCGTGCCGCCCGCCTGACCCGGATACCACGCCATAATCTCCGCATTGCCCTGCGGCACATTCAGCGCAGAGCCTGCCGCGACGACCGTGACCAACGGCTTGCCGGTTTTGACCAGCGCATCAAGCAGTTTCTGCTGGCTTTCGGGCAGATTCAGCGAAATCTTATCGCCGGACGCAAACGCGTTGCCCGTGTCGCCCTCTTCGCCCTCCAGCGTCGCATCCAGACCGACGCACGCAATCACAGCATCCGCATTTTCTGCAACCAGTTCGGCTTCCGCCAAGCGGTCGTTTGGCTGACCCAGATTCTGCACGCGGTCTTTGAACAGGTGGCAGCCTTCGCTGAACAGCACGCGGATGCCGTGCTCCTCCGCATAAGCGCGGATGCCTTCGAGGAACGTCACATAGCGGCTGGAACGGCCGTTGTAGTTGCCTTCCAAAGCAGGCACGCTGTCCGCGTTCGGGCCGACGACGGCAATCGTGCGGATTTTGCCCGCGTCCAGCGGCAGCACGCCATCGTTGCGCAGCAGCACCATGCACTTTTCCGCTGCTTCCAGCGCCAGCGCGTCATTCTCGTCGGTATCGTTGGCGGTATAGGGGATTTTGTCGTACTCACAGTCGTCCGCGAAGCAGCCCAGCAGATAGCGGGAGGTGTACATGCGCTCGCAGGCGGTCGTGATGTCCTCCTCCGTCACCAGGCCCTCCTGATACGCGGTCAACATATGCAGGTAGGTGTTGCCGCAGTTGACGTCGCAGCCGTTTTTGAGCGCCAGCGCCGCCGATTCCGGCGCGGTATCGGTCACATGGTGATGCTCGTGGAAGTCACGAATCGCCCAGCAGTCGGACGTCACATGCCCCTCAAACTGCCACTTATTGCGCAGAATGTCCACCAGCAGTGTCTTTGACCCGCAGGCAGGTTCGCCGTTGACGCGGTTGTACGCGCCCATGACGCTCTCCACCTTCGCTTCCTTCACCGCCGCCTCGAACGCGGGCAGATACGTCTCGTTCATATCCTTCGGGTTCGCCACGGCGTCGAAGGAATGGCGGATGGCTTCCGGGCCGGAGTGCACCGCGAAATGCTTGGCGCACGCGGCGACCTTGAGGTACTTGCCATTGCCCTGCAAGCCCTTGATGAACCGTACGCCCAGCCGGCTGGTAAGATACGGATCTTCACCATATGTCTCATGACCGCGGCCCCAGCGCGGGTCACGGAAGATGTTGATGTTCGGGCTCCACATGGACAAGCCCTTGTAAATGTCGCGGTCGCCATGCGCAGACTGCCCGTTGTATTTCGCGCGCGCCTCGGTGCTGATGACGCTTGCCACCATTTCGTGGAAGTCTTCGTCGAAAATCGCCGCCAGACCAATCGCCTGCGGGAACACCGTCGCCGTGCCCGCACGCGCCACGCCGTGCAGGGATTCATTCCACCAGTTATACGCCGGAATGCCCAGCCGCGGAATGGCAGGCGAGTCAAAACGGAGCTGGGAGGCCTTCTCCTCCAGCGTCATCTGCGCAACCAGCTCGTGTGCCAGTCGGCGTGCTTCATCACGATTCATCATCGGAACGTTTCTCCTTTCCTTTTCCAAGGGATTCTCATGTACATTTCCACCAAAAAGCAAAAACTCCTGCTGATTTCGCACAAAAATTTTCACGAAATCCGACCTTTTTCTGCAAAACGCTATGGCGCAACCTCGAATTCTTTGCTATAATAGAACGTGAGAGTGATTTCTGCTGTGAGGTGAGAGAGTTGAAGCCGGTCATTCGCGCCATTGCGTTTGATTTGGATGATACGCTGCTGCGGGACGACCGCACGATTTCGGACGAAACAGTATCCGTCCTGCGCCGCGCAAGTGAAGCGGGCATCTTCATCCTGCCCGCCAGCGGACGCACCTATTGCAGCATGGCGGGGTTTGCAAAACGCATCGGGTGCGCGAGCCGGGTCATCTGCGCCAACGGAGCGGTAATCGCCCAGCCGGACGGAACAACGCTGCATGAACTGACGATTCCCGCGGACATCGCACGGCAGGTCGCCCGGTTCGCCAAGGAGCGCGGATGCTACTGCCAGACGTACGCGGGCGATTGCTTCTACTATAATCAGCAGGGGGATTATGCCCGCGCGTATGCGGAAAGCTCGTCCCTGCGCGGCGTGTACGTCGGCGATTTGGAGCAGCATCTATCTGCGCCGACGACAAAGCTGCTGATGATGGCGCCGCCGGAGCAGATTGTGCAGATGCTGGCGGAGGCACAAGCGCAGTTTGGCGAATCCGTCGCGCTGACCTGCTCGAAGCCGTACTTTCTGGAGGTCAATCCCCCGCTGGCAACGAAAGGACACGCTTTGTCCGTCTGCGCGGAGGAAATGGGCTTCCCACTTTCGCAGTGCATGGCGTTCGGCGACAGCCTGAACGACGTGTCGATGCTGCGCGCCGCCGGGCACGGCGTGTGCATGGGCAACGGGCGCGAGGACGTGAAGCGCATGGGCTTTGCCGTCTGCGGGACGAATCAGGAGGACGGCGTGGCGCGGTATATCCAGTGGATTCTTTTTGACTGATTTTGCATAGTATTTAGGAGGTTTCCTATGGTACAGGCAGCCGACTTTGCCAAGACGCTTCAATTGACGGTGCTGTCCCCTTCCACGCAGACGGAATGGGATATCCGCACCACCGACCTGAACCGTCCGGGTATGCAGTTCTGCGGCTTCTATGAATATTTCCCATTTGAGCGTCCACAGGTCATCGGCAAGGTCGAAATGACGTATTTGGAGAACCTTGAACCGGAAGTACGCCGTCAAATGCTCAAAAAGTACTTCTCCTTCGACATTCCCTGCGTCATCATCTGCCGCGGGATGCATCCGCCGGAAGAGCTGCTGGAAGCCGCCGCCGCGCGCAATATCGCCGTCTATCAGACCGGAATGGTGACGACGAAGTTCTTCTTCACCGCCATCAACTACCTGAACCGCTGCCTCGCTCCGCGCGTAACGCGCCACGGCGTTTTGGTGTCGGTGTACGGCATGGGCGTGCTGATTACGGGCGACAGCGGCGTGGGCAAGAGCGAAGCCGCACTGGAGCTGATTCGCCGCGGGCATCAGCTGGTGGCGGACGACGTGGTGGACATCTGCCGTGTATCGGACAACCGTCTGACCGGCGAATGCCCGGAGATGGTGCGCCACTTCATGGAGATTCGCGGCATCGGCATCATCGACATCCGCGCGATGTACGGCATCGGCGCCGTCGCGCAGAGCAAGTCCATCGACCTTGTGATTCACATGGAGAAGTGGGTCGAGGGCAAGGAGTACGACCGGCTTGGGCTGAATGACGAGTACATCACGATTCTTGGCGTGAAAGTACCCAGCCAGACCATGCCGGTACGGCCGGGGCGCAACCTCGCCATCATCATCGAGGTGGCGGCGCGCAACTTGTCCATGAAGAAGCTCGGCTTCAGCGCCGCACGGGAGCTTGACAGACGCATGAACGAAATGATCATGAAGCGTTCCAATCCCGACGCGCAGAATCAGGACTAACGCATTTTCACAATTACAATATACAGGAGGCTTTTTCCCATGATTTATGTTGGTATTGACGTTGGCGGCACGGGCATTCAGGTCGGTCTGGTGGACGAAAGCGGCAAGATTCTGTGCAAGGGCGGCATCGTCACCCGCACGGATATCCCCTTCGACATGCAGGTGAAAGCGATGGCGGACTGCGTGCTGGACACCATCGACAAGGGCGGCTACACGCTGGGTGACGTGAAGGCCATCGGCGCGGGTGTTCCCGGCGTAACCGACCCCCGCACGGGCAATATTGCGTTCTGCACCAACCTCGGCTGGGTGGACGTGCCGTTTGTGCAGGAGTTCAACAAGCACATTGCCAAGCCCGTTTTCGTCGGCAATGACGCGACGGTCGCAGGGCTGGCAGAGAGCGTTGCGGGCGTGAGCGCGGGTTCGGACAGCAGCGTGTTCATCACCCTCGGCACAGGCGTCGGCGGCGGCATCGTTTTTAATGGCAAGGTCTGGAACGGTTTCCACGGCGTCGGCAGCGAAATCGGTCACATGATTCTCGAACTTGACGGCGAGCCGTGCACCTGCGGCAACTACGGCTGCGTCGAACGCTACTGCTCCGCGACCGCCATCATCCGCATGGCGCGCGAGCTCTGCGCGGTGCACCCGGAAAGCGAAATCGTGAAGGTGTGCGAAGGCGACCTGAACCGCGTGAACGCGAAGGTTGTTTTCGACGCGGCGAAGAACGGCGACGAAATCGCGCTCAAGGTGTTCCACCGCTATGTGAAGTATCTGGGTCAGCTGGTTGCCAGTCTGGTTAACTGCATTGACCCGGAGGTTATCGTGCTGGGCGGCGGCGTAAGCAAAGCGGGCGACTTCCTGCTGGACGCTGTTCGTGCGGAAGCGCGTCGCTATGTGCTGTACAAGACGCTCCCGTCGGCGCGCATTGAGCTGGCAAAGCTCGGCCCGGATGCGGGTATCATCGGCGCGGCGATGCTGGGCAAGTAATTCATCCCCCCAAATAAATTTATCCCCGGAGGCATGACGCTTCCGGGGATGTTTTGTGTCCTTATACTATTTCCAAATTCACCTGCGCCATCTGCTTGCGCCTTTTCCGCTCTGTCGTCCGGTCGTTCCATTTAGCGTAGCGCTGCTACGCTGCATTCCACTCCCGTTAGCCAGAGCGAAAAATTCGCGGCGCATCTTGGCGCATTCTCATTTGGAAATAGTATTATTTATTCAGGCTGAAGCGGAACGTGTAGCCTTCTTCGCCGTAATGCTCATTGCCAACCCACAGCACCGTCTTGTCCGTGAGGTTATAGACGGCAGAGTGAATCGTCAGCGAGTTGGAATCGCCGGGATTGCCCCAGTCGCGGCGGCTGACCGCATCGAGCAGACCCATCGCCGCTTCTTCGTCCGCCACGACGCCATTCAGCTCCGCCAGACGGTCGCGCAGAAGCTCGTAGCGGTCAAGACCCGGTTTGTTCGCGTCCGCCGTGTAGTAATCCGGCGTGATAATGAAGTTGGTAATCATCTGCCAGTCCGTCGCGCCGGAGAGCGGATCAGCGTCGTTCCAGATGACGTTCAAGTGGCGGTTCGCGCCGTCCGCATCGTCGCCGCTGCTTTCAGACACCCATTCCAGAATCGCGCTCTTGCCCGTGGAATCCGCAATCATGTAATGGAAGCTCGTCTTCGCGGAGTCGTGCAGGTCGTACTTTTCCACCAGTTCGACCGCTTCTTCAACGGAGTCGGCGTAGTCCAGAATCATACGGAGCATCGTAGTCGAGGTCAAATCCGGCTTGTCGGTCTGCTGATTCGTCGCGGCAACCTTCTCCCCGCCCTGATAGGACATGAAGATGCCGCACGCCACGCCCGCGTCATTCATGCCGTCCAGCGGCGCAAAAGGAGCGGCAAGCGTGAGAATCTTCTGCCCGAAGGTGGTCACGTCCTTCGTGCTGTCTAAGCCGAGGAACTGCAAGTCCACCGTGGAATAGGAAGCATGACGTCCATTGCCCGGATTTGTGTAGACGATGACGGTGTTTGTCTCATGGAAATCGTAGTTGCGGCCGAAAACGCGGTCGCCGTCCGCCGTATCCGCGGTGAAGGCGGAGCAGGCGATTTCCGATGTTTTGATGCTCATGGGGATGATGCCCTTGGTGATGCTGTTCGTGATAAAGGAGATAAGCTCCGTGTCATTGGACGCGCCGCCCTGCGCCAGGAACTCGTCGAAATGGTAGCCGCCGGAGACATTCAGCACATACACCGAGCCATCCTTATGGCTTTCATCGCGCTGCGTCACCTGCTGAAAGGACAGCAACGTTGTGATTTCGTCGTGCCAGATGACGTAGACCGTGCCCACCAGCACGATTACCAGCGCCAGCAGGACGCCGAGGATGGTCAGCAATACTTTCTTCGCGGTTGATTTCTTCTTCATGGGGTCAGTTTTCCTCCCGTTGCGAATTTGTTGATACAGTCAAGTATCATAGCATAAAAACGCAGATTTGTAAAGTGTGAATTTTTCGCGTCAAATTTGTGATTTCGCAAGGATTTTTGCCCCTCGATGTTGTAATTATAATGCAATGAGAGGAGGGAAACGACGATGACCATCAGGGAGCGATTGGAACAGGAGGAGGCACAGCGTCTATCACCGCGGGCGGTCTGCGCGAAGGACACGCGCGGGCGCGAAAAGCCGATTGACCCCTGCCCGATGCGCACGGACTTCCAGCGCGACCGCGACCGCATCATCCACTGCAAAGCGTTTCGCCGCCTGAAATACAAAACGCAGGTGTTCCTCGCGCCTGAAGGCGACCACTACCGCACGCGGCTGACGCACACGCTGGAAGTGGCGCAGATTGCCCGGACACTGGCGCGGTGTCTTCAGCTGAACGAGGACTTGACGGAAGCAATTGCGCTGGGGCACGATTTGGGGCATACGCCGTTCGGGCACATCGGCGAGCACGCGCTGGACAGGCTAATGCCCGAAGGTTTCCGGCACAACGAACAGTCGAAGCGCTGCGTCGAGGCGCTGGAGAACGACGGAAACGGGCTGAACCTGACGTGGGAGGTGCGCGACGGCATCCTCTGTCACTCCGGCAAGCAGTTTCCCGCAACGCTGGAGGGGCAGTGCGTCCGCCGTGCCGATCGAATCGCGTATCTGAATCACGATTTGGACGACGCCCTGCGCGCCGGGGTCTTGCAGCCCTTTGAACTGCCTGCGGACTGCTTGAAGGTGCTGGGACAGACGCACGGCGAGCGCATCAACACCATGATTTGCGACATTGTGGCGTGCAGCGCGGACAAGCCCGAACTGACCATGTCGCCGCTGGTTCAGGAGGCGATGGACGGCCTGCGGGAGTTCATGTTTGCGCGCGTATACCGCGACCAGTGGCGGCAGGCGGAAGAAGAACGCTGCAAGCACGTTGTGGAAGCGCTGTTCAGCTATTACAGCGAGCATCCGGGCGAAATGCCGGAGGAGTTCGTGCTCATCGGCTACAAGGAAGGCACGGCACGCGCTGTGTGCGACTTTGTATCGTGCATGACCGACCGCTACGCCATCCGCACCTATCAGCAGCTGTTCGTGCCGAGCGGGTTTTCGGCAATATAACAAGCGTTCTTCGCATTTTCCCGCTTTTTTTCCGAAGATTCCAAAAACACAGGGCTGAAACAAGCAGGAAATTTCGATTTCTTGGCGAATTAAACTGATGGATGAGCAGAGACAGACCTGCAAGCCATCCAAATAACACAATGCGTTCCCCGTTTCCTGTTGGTTCCGGGTGTGCTTTTTGTGTTCCTTGGCAGAACGCTTTTTGAGGGAGGTGAGCGGTGCCGTGCGTTTTCCGCCTTCTTGGCTGGATGAGCTCCGCGCGCGTGCGGACATCGTTCAGATCGTTGGGCAGTACGTCCAGCTCAAAAAGAATGGGCGCAAATACTGGGGGCTATGTCCCTTCCATGGAGAGAAAACCGCATCTTTCTCTGTGGATCCGGAAAAGCAGCTGTTCTACTGCTTCGGCTGCAAGGCGGGCGGCAGCGTCATCCATTTTGTGATGGAGATTGAACATCTGCCGTTTCCCGAAGCGGTGAAGCATCTGGCGGATCAGCTGCACATGCCGCTGCCGCAGATGGAGGCTGACCCGGATTATCAGCGGCGGCAGACGCAGCGCGAGCGACTGCTGGCGTGCAATCGGGATGCGGCGCACTTCTTCTACGAAACGCTCTTCACCCCCGCGGGGCAGCCGATGCTGGATTATTTGAAGCGCCGCGGCGTATCCGACGGTGTCATCCGCAAATTCGGTCTGGGCGCAGCGCCGAACAGCTGGGACGCTTTAACCCGCGCGATGCAGGCAAAGGGCTACACCACCGAAGAGCTGCAAATGGCTGGGCTGATTGTCATCAAGGACGCGGAGGAAGCGACGGCGGATCGCCCTGCGCGCCCGCGCCGCGCTTTTGACATGTTCCGCAACCGCGCGATTTTCCCCATCATCGACCAATACGGCAACGTCTTGGCGTTTGGCGGGCGCGCAATTGAGAACGTGCAGCCGAAGTACCTCAACACGTCCGACACCCCCATTTTCAACAAGCGTTTGGGCGTGTACGCAGCAAATCTTCTGCGCAAAGAGCGGCACTTGGAGCGTGTGGTGCTGGTCGAGGGGTACATGGACGTCGTTTCGCTGACGCAGTTCGGCGTGACCGGCGTCTGCGCGACACTCGGCACGGCGCTGACGAGCGAACAGGCAAAGCTGCTCAAACGCTTTGCGCCGATGGTATACTTGTCCTACGATGGCGACAGCGCGGGGCAGCACGCCATCCTGCGCGGTCTGGATATACTGGAGGCGGAAGGCATTCCGGCGCGCGTGCTGGATTTCCCCGACGGGCTTGATCCGGACGAATTCATCCGCCGCGACGGAAAAGAAGGCTTCGACAAACTGCCTGCCCTGACGCCGCAAGCCTACCGGATGCGTCGGCTTCGCGCGGAACACGACCTGACCACGCAGGAGGGGCGAACCGCCTACGCGAAGGCGTGCGCCGCGATTTTGCGGAACTTGGAGCCGGTGGAGATGGAGAACGCCCTGCAGGAGCTCATCGTGCAGACGGGCTTCAGCCGCGATGTGCTGATTGCGCAGATCGGCATGACGCCGCCGAAGGACATCACTTCTGCGCCTCCCCTGCCCGCGCGAATCGCTCGTCCGCCCGCGACGCCTGTCCCGGAGCCGGAAAACGCCGACGAGGATGTGCGCGCGGAGGAGCTGCTGCTTTCGCTGATTGCCTCGTCGCGTCTGCCGGAAGATTTGGCGCAGGAGGACGACTTCCGCGACCCGCTGCTCAAGGAGCTGTTTCTGCAGCTGCAAAGCGGTGTGTCCGCCGCGTCACTGGTGGAAAGCCAGAGCGACGAGGTGGTGCGCGCCCGCGTCAGTCATCTGCTGATGGCGCAGAGCGGCGAAAGCACGGATCAAATGCTGCAAATGGCGCACGACTGCCTATCGCGGATGCGCCTGAAACGAGCACGCGCGCAGTATGACGAGATTATGAAGCGCATCAAAACGCTCTCCGGCGCAGAAAAAATGCAGGCGCTGGATGAAGCAAAGCAGCTGACTGCCACCATCAACCGACTGAAATAATGCAGTCGTTATGGAAATTGCAATTTGTTTATCGCTACCGAGCCGGAAAACCCGGCTGTATCACAAGAAGGAGAGTTCAACTTGACGCTTTCGCAGAATGGCCGTCCGTCACCGCTTGACGAACTGTACGAATACGCAAAAAACAAAGGCACGATCACTTATCAGGAAGTGACCGATCGTCTGGGCAATACTTTTTTTGAGGCCGATCAGCTGGAGAAGGTGCTGGACAAGCTGGAGAGTCTGGGCGTGACCGTGGTGGATTCCGCGGAAATCCCGGATACATCCCCCGCTGCCATGGAAGTGCCCGATCCCGCACTGAACGACGACCTGAGCGAAGCTGATGTCATTTCTGCCGACGACCCGGTGCGCATGTATCTGAAAGAAATCGGGCGCATTCCGCTGCTGACGAGCGAAGCGGAAATTGAAGTTGCCAAGCAGCTGGAAAGCGACGACCCCGCCATCCGCAACGAGGCGAAACGCCGCCTGAGCGAAGCGAACCTGCGCCTTGTCGTGTCAATTGCCAAGAAGTACGTTGGGCGCAGCAAGAACTCCATGAGCCTGCTCGACCTGATTCAGGAGGGCAACCTCGGTCTAATGAAGGCAGTGGAGAAGTTCGACTACACCAAGGGCTTCAAGTTCTCCACCTATGCGACGTGGTGGATTCGGCAGGCGATCACCCGCTCGATTGCCGATCAGGCGCGTACCATCCGCATTCCCGTGCACATGGTGGAAACAATTAACCGCATCGTGCGCGTGAACCGCCAGCTTCAGCAGAAACTGGGGCGTGAGCCGCGCCCGGAGGAAATCGCGAAGGAACTGGGCATCAGCGTGAGCAAGGTGCAGGAAATCATCAAGATTGCGCAAGAGCCGGTGTCGCTCGAATCCCCGATTGGCGAGGAGGAGGACAGCCACCTCGGCGACTTCCTCGAAGACGACAAGACGCCGCCGCCCTCCCAGATTGTGGCGGAAAGCATGATGAAGCAGACACTTTCCGATGTGCTGCACATGCTGACGCCGCGTGAAGAGCAGGTCATCCGGATGCGCTACGGGCTGGATGACGGTCAGCAGCGTACGTTGGAGGAAGTTGGCAAGGCGTTCAACGTCACCCGCGAACGCATCCGCCAAATTGAGGTGAAGGCGCTGCGCAAGATTAAGCGCCCGAACATGTCCAAGAATCTGGTGGACTACATGGATTGATGATTCCCTGTTGGGCTGAAGGGAGTGGATTCCGCTTGACACAAACCCCGGATGGCCGCCAAAAGCGGCTTAATGATCTCTATGAATACGGCAAGAAGAAGGGCACGCTGACCTACAAGGAGATTATGGAACGCCTGATGGATCTCTACATCGAGCCGGATCAGCTGGACAAGGTGCTGGAGAATCTCGAAGCGCTCGGCGTGACCGTCATCAATGAAAACGACCCGCAGCCCGCGCAGTCCAGCGAGGACACCCCCATTGACACGATTAACCTGTCCGTCCCCGACGGCGTGAGTTCCGACGACCCTGTCCGCCTGTATTTGAAAGAAATCGGCAAATATCCCCTGTTGACCACCGAAGAAGAAATTGCGCTGGCAAAGCAGATTGCGGAAGGCACGCCAGAGGAGCAAGCAGCGGCAAAAAAGAAGCTCAGTGAAGCGAACCTGCGCCTTGTGGTGTCCATCGCCAAGCGCTATGTCGGGCGCGGAATGCAGTTTCTTGACCTGATTCAGGAGGGCAACCTCGGCTTAATCAAAGCGGCAGAAAAATTCGACTACACCAAGGGCTACAAGTTCTCCACCTACGCGACGTGGTGGGTTCGTGCATCAAAGACCGCTTCTTCTCATGGGACCTCCGGGCGTCGGCAAGACGGCGGTATTCTATCAGCTGGCGCAGGAGCTGGGGCGCGACCCCACACCCGCGGAAATCGCGAAGGAAATGGGCATCAGCGAGAGCAAAGTGCGTGAAATCATCAAGATTGCGCAGGAGCCGGTGTCGCTGGAAACCCCGATTGGCGAGGAAGAGGACAGCCATCTGGGCGACTTCATCGAGGATGAGAACGCGCCCGCGCCGGCGGAGGTGGCGTCCAACGCCATGATGCGCGAACAATTGCAGGAAGTACTGCACACACTGACCCCGCGCGAGGAGAAGGTCATCCGCCTTCGTTTCGGGCTGGAGGATGGACAGGCGCACACGCTGGAGGAAGTTGGCAAGGAGTTCAACGTCACCCGCGAACGCATCCGCCAGATTGAAGCAAAAGCACTGCGCAAGATTCGCCACCCCGGCCGTTCCAAGAAACTGCGCGACTACTATACGGAATAACATTTGCGGCTCTGTCCACGAATTGGCGGCAGGGCCGTTTTTGGGAGGCGTTATGCTCGACGAAAGACTATCCCTCGCTGCGCAGCTGTACGAGCCGTGTGCGCTGGGCGCGGATATCGGCACAGATCACGCGCTGCTCCCCTGTTATCTGCTGACGCACAACATTTGCCAAGAGATGATTCTGGCAGATGTCAGCCCAAAGGCGCTTCTCCACGCGGAAGAAAGTGTCCGCCGCCATCATTTGGAGAAGCGTGCGCATGTGCGGCTCGCCGACGGGCTGGATGCGCTGACCAAACCTTGCGGGTGTGTATCGATGATGGGCATGGGCGGCGAAACCATCCGCAAGGTGCTGCTTAGCGGCGCAGAGAAGCTCTGCGGAGCGGTACTGGTGCTTTCCTCGCATACGGAGCAGCCGCTCGTTCGCCGGACATTGCCTGAAATCGGCTACCACATCGTGCAGGAGAAACTCTGCCAAGCGGCGGGGCGCTTCTACATCTTCTGGCGCGCCGAACCGGGACAGGCGGACGACTGGACGGCGGAGGAAGTGCACTACGGGCGCTTGCTGTGGGTGCAGAATCCGCCGAAAATGCTGCTGGACTACTGCCGCTACCGCATCAAGGTGATGGACGACCGTCTGACCGGGCTGGCATCCGCAACGGGTGATGTAAGCCGGATTCGCGGCGAAATTGCGGCGGAAATCGACTTTTATCAACGAAAAATCATGGAATTGGAGGGTGCGCCATGCTGACGGTGCAGCGGGTTTACGAGCTGATTGACGCGCTTGCGCCGTTTGACACGCAGGCGGATTTTGACAATTCCGGCTTGCTGGTGGGCAATCCACAGGCGGAAGTGACGGGCATCCACCTTGCGCTGGACGTGACCGACCGCGTGATTGACGATGCGCTGGCAGCGGGCGCGAACCTGATTGTGACGCATCATCCCCTGATGTTTTCCGCCCGGAAGCGCCTGACTGAGGCGGATTACGAGGGGCATCTGCTGATTCGGCTGATTGCAAACGGCTTATCGCTGATTGCCGCGCACACGAACCTCGACCAAGCGTCCGGCGGCATGAACGACACGCTGGCGGGACTGCTGGGGCTGGAGAGCATCGTCGGCGAGGGCTTCCTGCGCGTGGGAGATTTATCCGCACCGATGACGGCGGAAGCGTTCGCAGATTTTGCCGCGCGGCAGTTGGGCGACACAGTGCGCGTGATGGGGCATCGGGAGGCGCTCATCCACCGCGTCGGTCTCTGCTCCGGCGGCGGGTGCGACGAGTGGGCAGATGCGCGCGCCATGGGCGCGGATGCTTTCCTCACAGGCGAGGTGAAGCACCACATTGCGCTGGATGCATCCTACCACGGCGTGGTGCTGTTGGAGGCGGGACACTTTGCCACGGAAAATCCCGGTATTTTTGCGCTCATGAAGGCTTTACAAAACGCGCCGGATATAGTACAATGGAAAATGCACATTTCGCGCTCCGAACGCAGCGCGTATGAGTGACCGTCCGTGCCCTCCGGCACGCTGTTTATCAAGGAGGTACTTATGGACCAGCTTGCTATGTTATGGCAGTATCAAGTGGAAGACCGCAAGGCTGACAAACTCGAACAGGAGCTGAGCCGCAGTCCGCTGCGCCAGAAGATGAATACCTGCCGCACGCAGTTCAACGCCAAGCAGAAGCAGTACAAGCAGATGGAGGAACAGGTGGCGATTCTCTCTGACCGCAAGGATGCCATCCGCGATGCCATCACCCGCTGCGAAGAACAGCTGCGCCACCTGCAAAGCCGCTTCGAGCAGAATCCTCCGACCGAATTGGATGATACGAAAGCGCTGCTGAGCGAGGTGAACCGCTTTCTGGAGACGATTGGCAGCTATGAGCAGGAAATGAAGCGCATGGCAAAGGATGCCAACGATTACGATCAGAAAGAACGCAGCCTGCGCCGCGATGCCATTAAGCTGAAGGAAGAATTTGATAATCTCAAGAAGCAGTACGACAAGGAATCACCGGAAAAGGAAGCTGCCCTGAAGGCACAGAAGGCCATCGTCGCAAAGAAGGGCGAGGGCATTTCGCCGGAGCTGCTGGCACGCTATCACGAGATTAAGAAGCGCATCACGCCGCCGCTCGCTCGGCTGATTAACAACCAGTGCAGCGGTTGCAATATGTCGCTGCCGTCGGCAGTGCTGAGCCGCGTCACGTCCGCCAACGGCGAGATTGTGGAGTGCGAAAGCTGCGGGCGTCTGCTGATTCCCTGATTCTGCCGCATGTGAAAAAGACCACGCATGACCGATTTTCGGTGCGTGGTCTTTTTCGTGTGCGATTTTATACTATTTCCAGATGAAAATGCGCCAAGATGCTCCGCGAATTTTGGTTCTTTACAGAATCTTGGGGGAAGAGCAGCTTGGGGGCGCGTCTGCGAACGGGCAGACGCCGCCGACGGCATGGCCAATTTTCTCCGGCACTTCCTCCGCTGCGAGCATCTTCGCCTTCACGCCGAAGCGCTCCTTGAAGCGGTGGTTGTCGATTTTGCCATTCCCCGCCGCGACAATCAGAATCGGCTGCTCCTTGCCCTGAAACGAGAGCGTTTTCGCGATGCGCCCCGGCCCACAGCCCAGCGCCTGTGCCGCTAAAGCAACCGTTGCGCTGGATTCATCGAGTTCGCGGATGCGGTCGGCAATCCCCTGCGCGGCAAATGCTGCGCGTACCTTTTCGATTGACATGAATTGCGTAATTTCTTCCTGCCATTATGCATCCAGCGCCGCGTCCATCAGCTTTTGCAGCACCACCGGGTTCGCCTTGCCGCCGGAAAGCCCCATTGCCACGCCCATCAGCGCGTTTTTCAGCGTCAGCTTGCCCTTGCGGTAGCCCGCGACCATCTCCGGGTGCGTGTCGATGGCTTTGCGGACGTACTCTGTCAACACCGCTTCATCGCTGATTTGCATCAGTCCCATGCGGGTGACGTATTCCTCCGGGTCTTCGGGCGTGTCCCAGAGCGCGTCTATCGTCTTTTTCGCTGTACCGACGCTGATAAGGCTCTGCTCCGTCATGTCCGCAATCTTCGCCAAGGACGCCGGGTTCAGCGGGATTTTCGCATCCTCGCCATCCAACAGGCGGAACACTTCGCTGATCATCAGGTTCGCCAGCATTTTGACCGCCGCGGTGGACTGCGCCGCCGTCTCGAAGTAGTCCGCCAGATACTTGCTGGAGACCAGCTGCTCCGCCGCGTACGCCGTCAGCCCGTAATCCGCCATGTACGCCGCCTTGCGCACATCCGGCAGCTGCGGCAGTTCCTTGCGCCACCCGGCAATGACTTCGTCGCTCAGCACAATGGGCGCTAAGTCCGGGTCGGGGAAATAGCGGTAGTCGTTGGCGTTCTCCTTGCGGCGCATGGAGGACGTTTTGCCCGTGGTCTGGTCGAAGCGGCGCGTCTCCTGCACAATCGCTTCGCACTTCTTGACTGCCTCCACCTGCCGGCGGTATTCCTCCTCAATCGCGCGCTGAACGGACGTAAACGAGTTCAGGTTTTTCATTTCCGTGCGCGTGCCGAACGGTTCATCCTTTTTGTGGATGGAGAGGTTCACGTCACAGCGGAGCGAACCCTCCTGCATCCGGCAGTCACTCACGCCCGTGTACTCGATGACCGCCTTCAGCTTGTGCAGGTACGCGACAGCCTCCTGCGGCGTGCGAATATCCGGCTCAGACACGATTTCAATCAGCGGAACGCCGCAGCGGTTGCAGTCGATGAGCGTCCCCTTCTCCGGGTCATGCACGAGCTTGCCCGCGTCCTCCTCGATGTGGATGCGCGTGATGCCAATGCGCTTCTCGCCCGCTTCCGTCTCCACCATCAAGTGCCCGCCGACGCACAGCGGCAGGTCATACTGGCTGATTTGGTACGCTTTGGGCAGATCGGGATAGAAATAATTCTTTCTGTCCTGCTTGGAGTAACGCGCAATCGTGCAGCCCGTCGCCAGCCCCGCCAGCACCGCGTAATGCACCACCTGCCGATTGAGCACCGGCAGCGTGCCCGGAAAGCCCATACAGACCGGGCAGCACTGCGTGTTCGGCGCTGCGCCGAAGGTCGTCGGGCAGGCGCAGAAGATTTTGGTCTTCGTTTTCAGCTCCACATGAACCTCCAAGCCGATGACCATTTCGTATCCGTCCATCATCTTCCAAGCCATTACAGCGTCGCCTCCTTGCAGATTTCGCCCAGCGCCTCTTCCAGCGCATAGCCGACTCGGTAGAGCAGCGGTTCGGAGAAGGTCGCGCCCATCAGCTGCACGCCGACGGGCAGCCCCGCGCGGTCAAGCCCGCAAGGCAGCGACAAGCCCGGAATGCCCGCGATATTCACCGGGACGGTATCAATATCGCCGAGGTACATTTCCAGCGGCGACATCGTCTTTTCGCCGATTTTGTAGGCAGTCGTCGGCGCGACGGGCGAAAGCAGACAGTCAACGTCCTTCAGCACCGCGTTCAGTTCGCGGATGACGAGCGTGCGCACCTGCAATGCCTTCTTGTAGTACGCATCGAAGTACCCAGCGGACAGCGTGTAAGTGCCCAGCAGAATCCGCCGCTTGACCTCCGCGCCGAAGCCCTCGCTGCGGCTCTTCAGGTACAATTCCTCCAAATCCGCGTATTCTGCCGCGCGGTGCCCATAGCGGACACCGTCAAAACGCGCAAGGTTCGAGCTGGCTTCCGCCGAGGACAGGACGTAATACGCCGGAAGCGCGACTTTCAGCGACGGAATGCTGACTTCCTTCACCGTCGCGCCAAGGCGTTCGAGCGTCTTGGCAGCGTTCATGACGGCTTTTCGGACATCAGCGGACAAGCCCTCGCCGAACATTTCCTTCGGCAGACCGATGCGCAAGCCCTTCACGCCTGCTTTCATCTCGCGGTTCATGGGCGTATAGCCGCGTTTGATGGAGGTCGTGTCGCGGCAATCGTAGCCGGCAATCGCATCCAGCACAAGCGCGTTGTCCGCCACAGTCTTCGTCATCGGGCCGATTTGATCCAGCGACGAGGCAAACGCGACCAACCCATAGCGGCTGACCATGCCATACGTCGGTTTCATGCCAACAACGCCGCAGAACGCCGCGGGCTGGCGAATGGAGCCGCCGGTGTCGCTGCCGAGAGAAAAGGGGGCTTCATCCGCCGCGACGCACGCCGCCGAACCGCCGGACGACCCACCCGGCACGCGCGACAAATCACGCGGGTTATGCGTGGGGTGAAACGCGCTGTTTTCGGTGGAGGAGCCCATGGCAAATTCATCCAGATTCGTCTTGCCGAGCAGGACGCAGCCCGCCGCCTGCAATTTCTCCCAGACCGTGGCAGAGTACGGCGATACGAAATCCGCCAGCATTTTGGATGCGCAGGTGGTTTTGCCGCCCTTGACGCAGATGTTGTCCTTCACGGCGACGGGAATGCCGCAAAGCGGCGACACCTTTTCGCCCTGCTGCCGCTTCTTGTCGCATTCATCCGCCTGACGGAGCGCTTCTTCCTCGTTCAGGCTGATATACGCCTGCACCTTGCCCTCCACCTGGTGGATGCGGTCGAGATACGCCTGCGTGACCTCGCGGGAGGTCAAATCGCCGCGCTGCATGGCATCGGACAGCTCCAGCAGCGTCATTCGGGTAATTTTCATGACTGATTCCTCCCTTAATCGAATGTCTGCGGCACATTCACGCAGTCTTCGGTGCGCGTCGGCGCGTTGGAGAGCAGCAAATCGCGGTCGAAGGGTGCCGCCGGAATGTCCTCGCGCAGCACGTTTTCCGTTGGAATGACGTGCGCCGTCTGCGGAACGTCGGTCGTGTCCACTTCCTGCAAGGCTTCGGCAAAGCCAAGAATTGTGTTCAGCTCCTCGCCCATTGTCACTTCTTCTTCTGCCGTCAGGGACAGCTTCGCCAGCTCCGCGACGGTCTTAATCGCCATCGTCGGGCGCTTTTTCTGCGGATGCTTCTCTGCCTCCGCCGCCGTCGAAACGCCCAATTGCAGCACTTCCAGCTGCTCGGCATCGACAAAATCCGGCGCGCTCGTCATCAAATCGGATGCGTCGCGCACTTTCGGGAAGGCAATCACGTCGCGCAGGGAATCTGCGCCAAGCAGCTGCATCACAAGGCGGTCAAGCCCGAAAGCGAATCCCCCGTGCGGCGGCGTGCCGTACTTGAAGGCGTCAATCATGAAGCCGAAGCGGGCGCGGGCGGTTTCCTCGGTGAAGCCCAAGGCGCGGAACATCAGCGCCTGCACGTCCGGGCGGTGGATACGAATCGAGCCGGAACCCAGCTCAATGCCGTTCAGCACCACGTCATACGCCTGTGAGCGCACCCGCGCGGGATCGGTCATCAGGTAGGGTAAATCCTCCTCATACGGCATGGTGAAGGGGTGGTGCATCGCCATATAGCGCTGTTCTTCGTCCGACCACTCGAACTCCGGGAAGTCGGTGACAAAGCAGAAGCGGTAATCCTGCTTGTCGCGCAAACCCAGCATATCACCGACTTCGAGGCGCAAGCCGCACAGCGTTCGACAGACGGTTTGGAACTTATCGGCGCAGAAGAGAATAAAATCGCCATTTTGGGCATCCAGCGCGGTCAGCAGCGTCTGCCACTGCGCCTTGGTGAAGTACTTTTGCAAAATGGAGTTGACCTCGCCGCTGTCGTGAATGAGAATCCACGCCATGCCCTTCGCGCCGTAACCAAGCGCGTGGTCAGTCAGCGTTTCGATGGTTGTGCGGGTGAATTTCTCCGCGCAGCCCTTGCAATTGAGCGCGCGCACCTTGCCGCCCTCGTCCGCCACGCGCCGGAAAACGGAGAAGGAGCATTCCGCCGCCAAGTCCGTCACGTCGCGGATCTCCATGTCGAAGCGCAAGTCCGGCTTGTCGCAGCCATAGCGATCCATGGACTCCTGCCACGTCAGGCGCGGAAAATCATAGCCGATTTCGCGTCCCATCACGTCACGGAAGATGCTCTTAAACAGGCGCTCCAAGTGCTGGAAGATATCCTCCTGCTCTACAAACGACATCTCCATGTCGACCTGCGTGAACTCCGGCTGACGATCGGCGCGGAGATCCTCGTCGCGGAAGCAGCGGGCAACCTGATAATACTTGTCCATGCCGCCAACCATCAGCATCTGCTTGAAAATCTGCGGCGACTGCGGCAGAGCGTAGAACTTGCCGGGATGCACGCGGCTGGGCACGAGATAATCGCGTGCGCCTTCTGGGGTGGATTTGCAGAGCATCGGCGTCTCGATGCAGGTGAAGCCGTCGCCGTTCAGGTACTTTTCCGCCGCCATCTGCACCTGATGGCGGAAGCGGAGCGCCTTCTGCAACTGCGGACGGCGCAAATCCAGATAGCGATACTTGAGGCGCAGTTCCTCGCGCACCTTCGCATCCTCGTCCATCGAGTACGGCAGGGGCTGCGCTTCGCTGAGGACAACAAGGCGCTTTGCCAGCAGCTCCACCTCGCCCGTCGCCAGACGCGGGTTATACGTTTCTTCGTCGCGGTGACGGATTTCGCCCTCCACCTGAATCACGCTCTGCATATGCAGCGTTTCCGCATGGTGGAAGTCCTCCGGCGGCAGGTAC
>OLYY01000386.1_pt1 | contig 19928 bp, 19 predicted proteins | sample 1673561 | NCBI WGS metagenome assembly OLYY01 (sample SAMEA103958115, study PRJEB25191) | human gut metagenome | biome: human-associated habitat [ENVO:00009003]; feature: intestine environment [ENVO:2100002]; material: feces | place: Germany | collected 2013/2015
CCTGTATGTTCAGAGCTTTCTGTACGGGGTGCGCTTTGCCGAGGAAAAAACGCCTGCCGGCCTGCGGGAGCAGCTGGCGGCGGAGCTTGCCGAAAAAGGCGGCGCGGCCATGTACGAAGAGCTGCGCCGGGCCGACCCGGAAGCCGCAGCGGCCATCCATCCGAACAATCAGGTGCGCGTGCTGCGCGCACTGGAACATTACCGCGCTACGGGCAGGCGTCTCAGCGAACAGAAGGCAGGCTCCCTTCCGCAGGAACGGCCCTACCGCAGCCTGATCCTGGGACTGGATTTCCCGGACCGTGCGGCCCTTTACCGCCGCATCGATCTGCGGGTGGACAAGATGCTGGAAGCGGGCCTTCTGGCAGAGGCAGAGTACGTCTGGCGCAGCCGCGAACGCTTCCGCACGGCGGCGCAGGCCATTGGTTATAAGGAATTCTTCCCATATTTTGAAGGTACGGCTCCGCTGGAAGCCTGTACAGATAAACTCAAGCAGGCGTCCCGCAACTATGCCAAGCGCCAGCTGACATGGTTCCGCCATATGGACGGTGTGGTCTGGCTGGATGCCGGTGCACCGGATGCGGCAGAGACTGCCATCCATCAAGTGAGTGAATTTTTATCGAAGGGGTGATCGATATGCCGGACGAGACCCGGAAGGAGGGCCGTGCATCCCATGGATTTGCCACGCTGGCAGGGGTGCTGATCGCATTTCTGCTGCTGGCTGCAGGGTATGTGCTCTATCAGGCGATGCACGTTCTGTTCCCGCAGAATGTCTATGAAACGGCACTGCCTGCGGTCATTTCGGATACCGTGGATGCAGACGGCGTGCTGCTGTTTGACGAAAGCTATGTAGCAGGCAGCGGAAACCTTGGATATCTTGCGGCGGACGGTGAGCGCGTTTCCGCAGGCACTGCGGTGGCAGAGATCTACAGCAATGCATCGCAGGCCACGCTGCGCCAGCAGCTGACCCAGCTGAATGACCAGATCGATCTGTTGCAGAGATCCCAGAACACGGCAGCCCTGCAGCTGGACAGCCTTTTAAAAGAACGCGCTGGCGCACTGTATGATCTGCTGGATACATTGGATGACGGCGACTACGAGGCAGTGGATGATGACTCCAATGCCTATCAGCTTGCACAGAACAAGCTCTGGGTCGTCACCGGTGATGCTGCAAACTTTACCGATCAGATCACGGCTCTGGTCCAGCAGGCCCAGAGCGTGCAGGCCCAGCTGGGCAGTCCCACCCAGATCACTGCGCCGCAGACCGGTTACTTTGTACGGGCTTCCGGCAGCGGCAGGCTCAATGCCGGCGCGGACGACATCCTTGCACTGAGTGCGCAGGAGCTGCAGGGCTATCTGGATTCCGACCCGGTGATGGCACTGGATGGCTGCGCCGGTAAGATCGTTGCCGGTTTTACATGGCGCTATGTGGGCGTGTGCAGCGCAAAGCAGGGAGAAAAGCTGCTGGGTCAGGACGGCAAGCCGCTGCGCTCTGCGGTGGAGATCAGCTTTCCGGGACGGATGGAAAACGGCCTGAAGGCGACCGTTGCCGAAGTGAGCATGGATGCGGACAGCGGCCTTGCACGCTTTGTGCTCACCTGCAACTCCATCAACGGGGATGTGCTGTGCCTGAACCGGGCTGCCGCACGGATCTCGGTAGGGGAACACAGCGGCCTGCGGGTACCTGCAGCAGCGGTGCACTATCTGAAGGAGGACGGGACCGAGGCTGAGACACAGGGCGAGAACTATGTTCCCGGCGTTTACGTCAAGCTTGGCAACATCGCACGCTTCTGCCGGATCGACCCGGTGGATGCAGACCATCCGCTGATCACAGACGGCGATTACATCCTTGTTTTGCCCGAAGGGACTGAGGGTTCGGTCAGCAAGGTGAGGCTTTATGACGAAATAATCGTCTCCGGACAAAATTTGTATGACGGAAAGCTTTTGTAGTTATTGACATCTGAGGCAAAAAATCCGATAATAGATAAAGCTATTATTTGCATTCTTTATGCAGAGAACGCCAGGCAGCACCAAGCTGCCGGAATGAAAGGAGCAGATTGTATGTCTTTTCTTGACAGCATCAAGAAGGGTCTGTTTGACCAGGAAGACGATTATGAGGACCAGTACATCGACGATGGTCCCCAGATGGTGAACAATAACAACGGCGTCGGTCTCGGTGCGGACGACGAAGCTGAGGAACATACCGAGGGCACCAAGAAGAACGGCAAGGTGGTCAACATCAATGCCACCACTCAGCTCAAGGTAGTGCTGGTAAAGCCGGAGCGCTTTGAGGATGCAAGCACCATTGCCGACCATCTGAACAACAAGCGCACGGTCGTGCTCAATCTGGAGTCTACCAACAAGGAAGTCTCTCGTCGTCTGGTGGACTTTTTGTCCGGTGTTGCCTATGCCAACAACGGCCAGATCAAGCGCGTGGCCAACAGCACCTTCATCATTACCCCGTACAACGTGGACATTATGGGCGATCTGCTGGACGAGCTGGAGAACAATGGCGCGTTCTATTGATCCGCATGATCCGCAGCCCAAAGCCGTGCGCGGGTTCATTCCCGCACGCACGGATGAAGAACGCTATCTCATGCGGCATATCGAGGATCTGGCCCGCACGGCCTTTTCCCGGGAGATCGCACGGTACTCCGGTTTTCTGAGCGACCGTGAGCAGGATCTTGCCCGTGCAGCGCTGGGGCGTGCGGACATAGAGGAAGGCTTCCGCTTTGAGGGCGGCTGGCCGCAGGCGGAACGCCGGATCCTCTGTCTGGAGCCCGAGTACAGCTATGGGGAAAACCCCATCCGCTGCGTGCGGCTGCAATGCCGGGCTCTGCCCGGGGCCGCGCTGCCCGCGCACAAGGACTATCTGGGCAGCCTGATGGGTCTGGAGCTGAAGCGCGAAGCGCTGGGAGACATCGTTCTGCCGGAGGATCAGCCGGGCACAGCGTATGTGTTTGCGCTGGAACCGGCAGCACAGCTCATCTGCCGGGAGCTGTTTCAGGCCGGGCACACCGAGCTGACCACTGAGCTGCTGGAACCGGACGAGATACCGTCCTTCCCGCAGGCCCGGCGCGAGCTGCGCAGCGCTACCGTGTCGTCTCTGCGGCTGGACGCTGTGCTTGCGGCCATGCTGCGGTGCAGCCGGGGGCAGGCGTGTGAGCTGATCGCGGCCGGCAGGGTGGAGATCAACCATCTGCCTGCCGAAAAACCCCATGCGCCGGTGTATGAGGGTGATGTTTTTACCGTGCGGGGCAAGGGCCGCTTTGGCCTGACGGCACTGCCCGGAAAAAGCAAAAAAGACCGGTCGATCATCGAATTTTTTCAATATTAAAAGCAACGGGAGGAAATGACTATGCTGACTCCGCAGGATGTCCGTTCTGTGCAATTTGAAAAAAACCTCCGCGGCTACCGCACAGAGGACGTGGATCGTTTTCTGGACAAGGTGGAAGAACAGCTGCAGGAGGACGATGCACAGGCGGAACAGCTTCGCAAGCAGATTGCGGATCTGACTGCTGAAAACCAGAAGCTGCACGAGGAGCTGAAGAGCTTTGAGGCAGACGGTGAAATGCTCAAGAGTGCATTGATTAACGCGCAGCGCATGGGTGAGAATGTCATCCGTGAAGCAAACCAGAAGGCGGAAGAGATCATCCATCGTGCAAATCTGCGCGGTGATGATATCATCCGCGATGCCAACGAACTGCTGCAGAAGGCCAACGACCGTGCAGATGAGATCGAGAACGAGGCAAACGAGAAGCGCCTTGCAGAAGAGCGCGAGTATGACCGTGTGCGTCTGGAAGTGACCCGCTTCAAGTCCGATGTGCTCAATCTGTACCGCAGCCATGTGGAGTCGCTGAGCCGCCTGCCGGAGTTCCAGAAGGAAACGCCCGCACAGGAAGCTGCCGACGCAGAGCCTGCTGCCGACGAAGCCGAACCTGCGGCTGCCGCTCTGCCTCAGGCCGCAGATGTGCAGCCTGAGGCAGAGCCTGTTCCGGCTGCAGAAGAAGATGCAGAACCTGCCGCCTCTGCTGAAGATGACAGCGAGACGGCTGACAGCAGCGAGGATTTCTGGGCAAAGGACGAAAGCCAGCTCAAGCTGGACCCGCCGCCCGCGCCTCCTGCTGATTTTAAGCCGGACGAGCCGGACTACGATGCTTTTCAGGGCGTCAAGTTCAGCGAGTAAGGCGACCCCATAAGGAAATATAGAGGAGAGTGTAAACCATTGGCTAAGAACAAATCGCAGTACGATAGTACTCTGAACCTGCCCAAGACCCTGTTTGAGATGCGCGCCGGTCTGCCCAAAAAGGAGCCGGTCATGCTCAAGGATTGGGACGACAACGACCTGTACAATCAGCTCATGAAGCACAACGAGGGCAAGCCGCAGTTCATCCTGCACGACGGCCCTCCGTACGCAAACGGCAATATCCACATGGGTACTGCTCTGAACAAGATCATCAAGGATATCATTATCCGCGACAAGAACATGGAGGGCTTCCAGGCTCCCTATGTGCCCGGCTTTGATACCCACGGCCTGCCCATCGAGCTGAAGGCTCTGTCCTCCGTCGGTGATAAGAAGAAGGATATTTCCAAGCTGGAACTGCGCCAGATCTGCGAAAAGTTTGCTACCGAGCACATCGACATCATGAGCGACCAGTTCAAGCGTCTGGGCGTTATCGGCGATTTCGAGCATCCGTATCTGACCCTGAAGCCTGAGTTTGAGGCACGCCAGATCGAGATCTTTGGCGAGATGGCCAAGAAGGGCTACATTTACAAGGGCCTGAAGCCTGTGTACTGGTGCCCCGACTGCCGCACCGCTCTGGCTGAGGCCGAGATCGAGTACGGCGAGGACGACTGCGATTCCATCTTCGTGCGTTTCCATGTCTCTCAGGACCCCAACGGTGTGCTGGCAAAGCACGGCATCCCGATGGACAAGACCTACTTCGTCATCTGGACCACCACCACTTGGACTCTGCCCGCTAACGAGGCGATCTGCCTGAACGGCCAGTTCGAGTACTCCTTCGTCAAGATCGGCGAGGAGTACCACATCATGGCCACCGATCTGGTCAAGAGCGTCATGGACGCCTGCCACATCGAGAACTACGAGATCGTGGGCGAGCCGGTCCCCGGTACCGAGTTCGAGCTGATGCGCTACAACCACGTCTACCTGCCCAAGGAAGGCTGGGTCATTCTGGGCGATCACGTCACGCTGGAAAGCGGTTCCGGCTGCGTCCATACCGCAGGCGGCCACGGCGTGGACGACTTCAACGTCTGCCAGAAGTATCCGCAGGTGCCCATCACCGTTCCCGTGGATGATGGCGGCTATCTGACCGAGCTGGCCGGCAAGTATGCAGGTCAGCGCGTGTGGGCTGCCAACAAGACCATTCTGGCCGACCTGACCGAGTCCGGCGCTGTCATGGGTCAGGTGCACATCAAGCATCAGTACCCGCACTGCTGGCGCTGCCATCACCCCATCATCTTCCGTGCAACGGAACAGTGGTTCTGCTCCATCGCAAAGTTCCGTGAGGACGTCTACAAGGCCATCGACACCGTTACCTGGATGCCGGACTGGGGCCATGACCGCATGAAGGGCATGGTGCGCGACCGCAACGACTGGTGCATCAGCCGCCAGCGCACCTGGGGCGTGCCCATCCCCGCATTCTACTGCAAGAAATGCGGCACCTACCACATCACCGACGCCACCATCAAGGCTGTCAGCGACCTGTTCCGCAAGGAAGGTTCCGATGCATGGTATAAGTACGAAGCCGAGCAGATCATCCCCGCAGGCGAAGTGTGCGAAAAGTGCGGTGCTTCCGAGTGGACCAAGGACACCGACATCATGGACGTCTGGTTCGACTCCGGCTCCACCCACGCTGCTGTGCTGGAGGAGCGTCCGGAACTGCGTTTCCCCGCCGATATGTATATGGAGGGCGGCGACCAGTTCCGCGGCTGGTTCCAGTCCAGCCTGCTGACCAGCGTTGCAAGCAAGGGCTGCGCACCCTATAAGTCTGTTCTGTGCCACGGCTGGGTCGTGGACGAGCAGGGCAAGCAGATGCACAAGAGCGCCGGCAACGGCGTGGAGCCCAGCGAGATCATCAAGGACTACGGCGCTGATATCATCCGCCTGTGGGTGGCTTCTTCCGACTACACCGTGGATGTGCGTGCCGGCAAGAACATCTTCAAGCAGCTGAGCGAGGCTTACCGCAAGATCCGCAACACCGCCCGCTTCATTCTGGGCAATCTGGACGGCTTTGATCCCAACACCGACTGCGTGGCTGACGATCAGCTGCAGGAGATCGACCGCTGGGCACTGGCTGCTCTGGATGACCTGATGGTCAACACCAGCGCAGGCTACGCTGTGTACGACTTCAACAAGGTCTACCATGCAGTGTACAACTTCTGCGTTGTTGCAATGTCCAACTTCTATCTGGATGTGACCAAGGATCGCCTGTACTGCACCAACGGCGCAGGCCGCAAGGCTGCTCAGACCACCATGTACAAGATCCTGGTGGCTCTGGACAAGATCATTGCGCCCATCCTGTGCTTCACCAGCCAGGAGATCTGGGACTTCATGCCCAAGACCGAGGGCATGAACAAGTACGTTGTCTTTGAGGAGATGCCCAAGGCTGGCCAGTATGCCGCCGATGACGCCTTCAAGGCAAAGTGGGCTCAGCTGATCGCCGTCCGTGACGAGGTGAAGAAGGTTCTGGAGCAGGCCCGTGCCGAAAAGGTCATCGGTGCTTCTCTGGAGGCTGCCGTCACCCTGTACTGCAATGACGCGGTGTATGATCTGCTGAACAGCATCCCCATGGACGAGCTGGCCGACCTGATGATCGTCTCTCAGGTAGAGCTGGTCAAGGGCGAAGGCGGCGCTGCAAGCGCTGTTGAAGGTCTGGGCGTTGCTGCTGCACATGCCACCGGCGAAAAGTGCGAGCGCTGCTGGAAGTATTCTTCTTCCATCGGCAGCCATGCTGCACATCCCACCCTGTGCGCACGCTGCGCCAGCGTTGTGGAAGCCTAAGCGTTCCGCATAAAACAATGTTTTAAAGGGCGGCGCTCCCTTATACCGGGGAGCGCCGTTTTTTATACTGAATGATTTTGGGAGTATCCTATGGCATATGTTGTTTTTAATCTGCTCGCGGCAGCGGCACTCATTGGCATCGATCAGGCCATCAAGCTGTGGGCCACAAATGTGCTGCAGCCGGTGGGAGCCATGCCGCTGATCCCCCATGTGGTGGAGCTGCGGTTCGTGCTCAACCCGGGCATGGCGTTCAGCCTGCTCAGCGGCAAGCAGCTGTTCCTCATCATCGCTACCAGCATAGCGCTGATCCTTGTGGCCTACGGGCTGTTCTTCCGCAGCCGCGGCAGATACCTGCAGCAGGCCGCACTGCTGCTGATCCTTGCCGGCGGTATCGGCAACCTGATCGACCGTGTGCTCAACGGCGAGGTGGTGGACTACATCAATCTGCTGTTCATGCAGTTTGCGGTGTTCAATTTTGCGGATATCTGCGTGTGCGTGGGTGTGGGTCTCTGGGTGCTGGAGATCTTTCTGGAAGAGCTGCACGGCGGCGCAAAGGAGCAGTGAGCCATGGAGCAGCGTGAATTTGTGGTGGAGCAGGAAACGGCCGGCCAGCGCATCGACCGCTTTCTCAGCGGCGAGGATACCGGCCTTTCCCGTTCTGCCCTGCAGGCCCTCGTGGCGGATGGCCATGTGCTGTGCAACGGCAGGCAGGTGGCCAAGAGCCTGAAGCTCAAGGCAGGCGACACCATTCTGCTGGAGATCCCGGACGCAAAGCCCATCGAGGCCGTGCCGCAGGACATCCCGCTGGAGATCGTCTATGAGGACGAGCATCTGCTGGTGGTCAACAAGCCCAAGGGCATGGTGGTGCACCCGGCTCCCGGCAACCCGGACGGCACGCTGGTGAATGCGCTGCTGTGGCACTGCAAGGGAAGCCTGTCCGGCATCGGCGGCGAGATCCGCCCCGGCATCGTGCACCGCATCGATAAGGACACCAGCGGCCTGCTGGTGGTGGCAAAGGACGATGCAACCCACATCGGCCTTTCCCAGCAGATGGCAGTGCACAGCGTGGAGCGCGCGTATCGCACCATCGTGTACGGCGGCTTTGCACAAGATGAAGGCTTTGTGGAGTCCAATCTTGGCCGCAGCAAAACCGACCGCAAAAAAATGGCAGTCTACCCGGCCAGTGAGCCCCACACCAAATATGCCTACACCGGTTATCAGGTGCTGGAACGGCTGAATAACTTCACCATGCTGGAATGCCGCCTGAAGACCGGCCGCACCCACCAGATCCGTGTGCACATGGCGTCCATCCAGCACCCGGTGGCGGGCGACCCGGTCTACGGCCCGCACAACTGCATCACCAGCCTGCACGGACAGTGCCTGCACGCAAAAACACTGGGGTTTATCCACCCCATTACCGGCGAACAGCTGCGCTTTGATTCGGAGCTGCCGGAATACTTCACTCATTTTCTTGCAACGCTCAGGAGGGGAACCCTATGAACCAGCTGGACCAAAGGCTTGTATTGTGTGATCTGGATCACCTGCTGCTGGGAGCGGATGGAAACCTGACTCAGGTTGTGCGGGACGTGCTGCAGCTGTTCGTCCGCCGCGGCGGCCGTTTTACGGTGTTCTCGCAGCGCACGCCCCGGGCAGTGCGTTCCATTCTGGGCAGTGTGCGGCTCAATGCCCCTGCACTGGTGTGCGGCGGCGCGATGGCCTACCATTTTGCCGATGGCACCAGCCGGACGCTGTGCAGCTTTGCCGGGCAGGACGCCGATCTGTTCACCCGCCTGCCGGACGCAGCAGGCGTGGGCGTCGCTTTGCAGATGACCGATGGCACCACCCGGGTGTTGCGCATGAGTGAGGCGCTGGAACGCCATCTGCGGCAGGAATGGACCCCCTATCTGCTGGCGAATGCAGCGGATATCAAGGGGGAAGAAGTGCTGCGGGTGCTGCTGTATCAGGACAGCAAGGCCGTGCCCATGATCTCGCTGCTGGAAAAATCGCTGGGGGATCGTACAGCGGTGCTGCTGGGCGAGCGTGCCGCAGCAGATACCCTGATTCTGACGCCCAGAACCGTTTCCGGCCACGAAATGCTGGATGCTGTGTGTATGCCGGTGGGCATCAATCCGGAGGATGTTCTGGTGCTGGCGGGCGGCATGTCCATGCTGGAGCTGGTGCGCAATGCCAGCCAGAGCGTGGCGGCGGCAGATGCTCCGCCAGAGCTGCGTCTTGCTGCGCAAAAGGTCACCCTGACCGATGCTGCGGCAGGCTCTGCGGTGGAAGTGCTGTACCGTATGGTACGGGATGCTGAAAATTTAGCGTAAAATTTGTGCAAGGCTTCTGCATATTCTTTCGCAGAAGCCTTTCTTTTTGGGGGAAAGTCAGGTACAATGAAAGAAACACATCTGCCGGAGTCCCAAAAACGGGAGGCGGTTTTTATCTGCCTCTCGGTGGCTGCAGTGATCCTGTGCGCAGCGCTGGCGTTTTATTTTGCCGTGCCGCTGCAGGACACTGCGGTCCAGCCGCTGCCGGATACAGCAGGGCTGGAACAGCACATGCTGGTGGATCTGAACACGGCCGGGCTTTCTGCGCTGTGCACCCTGCCGGGCGTAGGAGAAAGCCGGGCCAGAGCCATTCTGGAATACCGGGAGCAGAACGGCCCATTTGCACGGGTGGAGGATGCAGCCTGCGTTCCGGGCCTGACGCAGACTGTGGTGGATTCCTGGAAAGGGCAGGCAACCGTGAGCTGAGCCGCAAGGCAGCTGGAAAAGGGGAATACTATGAGTGACGATACCATTTTTATCAACCGGGAACTGAGCTGGCTGGATTTTAATCAGCGCGTTCTTGCATTGGGCAAAGATAAAAATGTTCCGCTTGCAGAACGGGTCAAGTTTCTTGCGATCTATGGCTCGAATCTGGATGAATTTTTCATGGTGCGCGTGGGTTCTCTGCAGGAGCGCGCCAATCTGGAACAGGAACAGGGCAAAAAGGTCAAGAGGGAAAACAAGACCAACATGTCCGCGGCGGAACAGCTGACTGCCATCATGCCCAAAACGGCGCAGCTGCAGGAAGAATGCGACAAATATTACGCAAAGGCGCTGGAAGCGCTGGCGGAATGCGGTTATCGCAAGGTGGACTTTAACCATCTGACCAAGGAGGAGGAGCATTTCTGGAAAAAATATTTCCAGACCGAGCTGTTCCCCATCCTCAGCCCGCAGATCGTGGATAACCGCCATCCGTTCCCGTTCCTGCGCAACCAGGAGATCTATCTGGGCGTACTGCTCAGGGAAAAACACCCTGCAGGGCAGAGTCTGGGCATCATCCCCATTTCCAGCCAGATGGAACGGATGCACATTGTAAAAAAAGATGGCGAGACGCTGTTTGCCCTCACCGAGGAGCTGGTGCTGCATTTTGCGGCCAGCATTTTTGGCAAGGATGCCATACAGGAAAAGTGCCTGTTCCGCGTGACCCGCAATGCGGACATCGACGTGAAAGAGGGCATGATGGATCACGATATCGATTACCGTGAGATCATGTCCGATCTGCTCAAGCGCCGCCGCAAGCTGGCGGCTGTGCGTTTGCAGATCACAACGGCATCTGCCCCGGAGGTGGAACGCCTGCTGTGCAACCGCCTTGTGCTGACCCATAAGCGGGTGTTCGTGCAGAAAAGCCCGCTGGATCTGAGCTTCTTCTATAAGCTCACCGGCAGGATCGAGGCAGACGGACATCCGGAGCTGTTCTACCCGGCGGCACGGCCCATGCTGCCGCCGCCGGATTATGATCTGGCCACTGAGGTACAGAAGCATGACGTGCTGCTCAGCTACCCGTACCAGTCTATCCGGCCCTTCATTGCCATGCTCAAAAAGGCGGCACATGACCCGGAGGTCATTTCCATCAAGATGACCCTCTACCGTATGGCGCGGGAATCCCAGATCGTGCAGGCGCTGATGGAAGCGGCCGAAAACGGCAAGGAAGTGGTGGCTCTGGTGGAGCTGCGCGCCCGCTTTGACGAACAGAACAACATTGACTGGTCCAAGCAGCTGGAAGGAGCAGGCTGCACCGTTATCTATGGCTTTGATGATTACAAGGTGCACTCCAAGCTGACCCTCATCACCCGCAAGGGTGCACAGGGCTACTCCTACATCACCCAGATCGGCACCGGCAACTACAACGAAAAAACCAGTGAGCTGTACACCGATTATTCCTTTATCACGGCCGATCCCGTCATTGGCGAGGAAGCATCCAACGTATTCCAGAACCTTGCCGTACAGCGCCTGACCGAGGACAGCAGCAAGATGCTGGTGGCACCGCTGCGGTTCAAGAGCGTGCTTCTGGAAGAAATGGATCACCTGATTGCCGCCGCCCGCATGGGCCGTCCGGCGTCTATGATCCTGAAGAACAACTCCATCAGCGACCGCGACATCATCCTGAAGCTGCAGGAAGCCAGCTGTGCCGGTGTGCGCATCGACATGATCGTGCGCGGCATCTGTTGTGTGCGTGCAGAGGTGCCCGGCAAGACCGAAAACCTGCACATCCGCAGCCTTGTGGGCCGTTATCTGGAGCATGGCCGCATTTACAGTTTCTTTGATGGAGTGCACACCCGCGTTTATATTGCTTCCGGCGACTTCCTCACCCGCAACACGGAGTGCCGCGTGGAGGTGGGCGTCCGGGTGGATGACCCGGTGCTGGTGCAGAAGCTCACCGATATTCTGCAGCTGCAGCTGAGGGATAACGTCAATGCCCGGGAGATGCGCCCGGATGGCAGCTACCAGAAGGTGAAGCCTGCCGAGGACGAAGCACCGGTCAACGGCCAGATGGATATGTATGAGCTGCTTCGGGATGACTGGACTGGAAAAGTTCCTGCCTGTGAAAAAACGGCACCGGCGGCTGTGGAAGCTCCGACGGCACCGTTGACTGCAGAAGCTCCCGCTGCAGAACCGTCTGCAGCGGAACCGGAGGCAAAGGCGGTGGAGTTCCCCGTACAGAAGCAGGAGCCGCAAAAGGCTCTCGAACCGTCGGCACCCATCCATCTGGATGCGGCCCCGAAGCCGGAGGAACACGATCACTTTGACGAACTGGAACAGATGGTGAACCGCAAAAAACCGGCACCCCGGCCTGCTTCTGTGCCAAAGCCGGCAAAACCGGCCGTTTCCGAAACGCCTGCGCAGAAGAGCCGCCTGAAGCAGTTCCTGGACCTCTTCAAGTTCCGCAGATAACAGCACTGCAAGACCCGGCAGGGAAAAGCCCCGCCGGGTCTTTTTGAACCGCCGCCTGCATACAGTGGACTACAGCGGAAAGGGGAAACGGTATGCAGACGAAGCGGAGCGGACGAGCAGGACGGCGCATAAAACACGCAAGATATGGGAAGAAATCGGCCCTTTTCCGGGCGGCGGCCCTGCTGGGAGTGCTGCTTTGCGTCAGACTGGTGCTCCCTGCACGGGCGCAGTCGAAAACGGAGGATGCCTTGTGCTTTCCGCTGGAAACCACACAGTGGCGCATTTCGGACGGATACGGCTGGCGGGAGGACCCCTTTACGGGCAAACGGGCATTTCACAAGGGCATCGACCTTGCCTGCGCCGAGGGCACCGGCATCCTTGCGGTGCGGGGCGGCACCGTGCTCCGCACAAAACGAAGTGACAGCTATGGCAGCTGCATGGAGCTTCTGCTTGCGGATGGAACGGCGGCGGTGTATGCCCATTTGCAGTACGCCTATGTCCGCCCGGGCGAGGTGGTGGAAGCAGGGCAGCTGCTGGGCGCAGCAGGGCGCAGCGGGCGCGCTACGGGAGCACACCTGCATTTTGAACTGTACCGGAAGGGAACAGCCTGTGACCCGGCGGATGCGCTGGGCCTTTCCTCATGAAGCTGCATGATTCCCGGCAGCTGGGGCCGCTGGTGTTCCGCGACCCGCTGCTTTTGTGTAGCGCACTGTATTTTCTGCTCTACTTTGATGCAAGCGGCTTTCTGCGGCTGGGGCTGCTGGCGGCGTTCCTGCACGAGTGCGGGCACATTCTGGTGTATTGTGTGTTTCTGCGCCGCTTTCCGGTCATTGAGGTGACCATGACCGGCTTTTGTATGCGGATGGACGCTCCGGCCCGGGGCCTTTCACCGGGGCGGCTCTTCTGGCTGGCTGCTGCAGGCCCGGCGGTCAATTTTATGCTGGCAGGCATCTGGGCACTGCGGCTGGAACAGGAACTGACCATCCGTGGCAGTGCCTTCTGGGCGGCAAATCTGCTGACCGGGGGATTCAATCTGCTGCCCGTTCCACCGCTGGATGGGGCGCAGCTGGCGTCCTGCCTGCGCGAAATGCGGCGTGCAGGCAAAAAGTTTAAGGGAAATGATTGAAAAAACAGCCCATTTCGGGTACAATAAAATGACGTGTAAAAATGGACTGTTTATTGGAGGACTCGATGTTTGATCCAAAACTGAAAGAAGCGCTGGGACGGGTACAGAAGCCCGGCCGTTATACCGGCGGAGAACCCGGCAGTGTATATAAGGACAAAGAAAAAGTGGATGTCCGCTTTGCGTTCTGCTTTCCGGACACCTATGAGGTAGGCATGTCCTTCCTCGGCGAAAAGATTCTCTATGAGCTGCTCAACCGCCGCGAAAACTGGTGGTGTGAGCGCGCTTTCATGCCATGGCTGGACATGAAGGCTGAGATGGAACGGCTGGGCCTGCCCCTTTACACCATGGAGAGCAAGGACCCGCTCACCGCCTTTGATGCAGTGGGCTTTACCCTGCAGTACGAGCTGTCCTATACCAACATTCTGGCCATGCTGGATCTGGCAGGCATCCCGTTCTATTCCAAAGACCGTGACGAACGCTGGCCGCTGATCGTGGCGGGCGGCCCCTGTGCCTGCAATGCGGAGCCGATTGCGGACTTTTTTGATGTGATCCAGCTGGGCGAGGGCGAAAACCAACTGCCCGGCATCTGCGCCGAGATCGAAAAGGCCAAAAAAGAGGGCGGCGTCTCCAAAAAGGAGCTGCTGCTGCGCATCGCAAAGATCCCCGGCGTCTATATCCCAGCATTCTACGATGTGGAGTATTACGAGGATGGCCGGGTCAAGGCCATCATCCCCAACGAGCCGGGCATCCCGGCGCGCATTACCAAGGCCATCATCAAGGACCTGAACGAGTTTGCCCCGCCCACGAATTTCGTGGTGCCCATGGTGGGTGCCATTCAGGATCGCGCTAGCATCGAGGTGCTGCGCGGCTGTGTGCGCGGCTGCCGCTTCTGTCAGGCGGGCTTTCTGTACCGCCCCATGCGCCAGCGTGACGCGGGCCTTCTGAACAGGGCGGCGCAGGAGCTGTGCGCCAACACCGGCTATGAAGAGCTGAGCCTTTCCAGCCTGTCCACCTCTGACCACGGACAGCTGGAAGAGCTGCTGGATGATCTGAACGAATGGGCACCCAGGGAGCATGTCAGCCTGTCGCTGCCGAGCCTGCGTGTGGACAACTTCTCCCAGAGCCTCATTGAAAAAACCACCAAGGTGCGCAAGAGCGGCCTGACCTTCGCCGCTGAGGCCGGCACCCAGCGCCTGCGCAACGTCATCAACAAAAATGTCACATGGGACGAGATCGAAAAGACCTGCACCATTGCATTCAACGCGGGCTACACCTCGGTCAAGCTCTACTTCATGATGGGCCTGCCCACCGAGACCATGGAGGACATTGAGGGCATCGCAGAGACGGCGCAGAAGGTGGTCAATCTTTACTATTCTCTGCCCAAGCGCGGCAAGGGAAAGGGCGTTCAGGTGACGATCAGCTGTGCCTGCTTTGTGCCCAAGCCCCATACTCCCTTTGAGTTTGTGCCCATGGATACGGCCGAGACCCTGCAGGCCAAGCAGAAGCATCTGCTGGAAAGTGTGCGCAGCCGCAAGATCAAGGTGAACTATCACGACAGCACCACCAGCTTTCTGGAGGGCGTGTTTGCCAAGGGCGACCGCCGCCTTGCCCCGGTCATTGTGGAAGCCTACAAGCGCGGCTGCTACTTTGACGGCTGGGAAGAGTGCTTCAAGTACGACACATGGCTGCAGACCTTTGCAGATCTGGGCATCGACCCGGCGTTCTACTGCCAGCGGCCCATCGGTCTGGACGAGGTAACGCCCTGGTCCCACATGGATTACGGCGTCACCCACGAATATCTGGTGCGGGAGTACAACAAGGCTCTTGCCGCCCAGACCACCCAGCCCTGCAACCGTGCCTGCCACGGCTGCGGTGCCAATCATCTGTTAGGAGGTCCCTGCTTTGATTACAGTCAGAATCTCGTTTGAGAAAAAGAATGAGGCCTCCTACATCTCCCTGCTGGATCTGCAGCGGGTGATGCAGCGGGTGCTCAAGCGCAGCGGCCTGCCGGTGTGGCATACGCTGGGCTTCAATCCCCACATCTATATGACCTTTGCCTGCCCGCTTTCGCTGGGGCAGGAGAGCGAGTGCGAATGCGTGGACGTCAAGACCGAAGCGGAAGCCCCGGATTTTGAGCAGTGGAAAGCGGCCCTCAATGCCATCATGCCCGCAGGCATCGTGATCACGCACGTTGGCCCGGTGCAGATGAAGGCGGACCTCATTGCCTACGCATGCTATCGCATCACCTACCCGGCAGCAGCGGCTACGGCGCTGGATGCGTACAATGCGCTGGAAAGCGCTCCGGTGGAAAAGCACGGAAAAAAAGGCAACAAGATCATTGAGCTGAAGGATCACATCCCGCAGGTGGAGTACACCACGGAGGGGGACAGCCTGCACATTGATCTGTGCATGCCGGCCGCACAGGAACTGAACCTGAACCCCTCGCTGCTCACCGGTTTTCTGGAAGAAAAATTCGGTCTGCCTGCCGTCAGCGCCAACATCCTGCGCAAAAAGTTTTTGACGGCAGACAAGCAGCTGTTTGTCTGATCGGAGCGTGAAAGACCGTCTGTTGGGCAAAACAGAAAATTTTTGCATTTATTTTGGTCAGAACGCTTGCATTCACGCAGGTTTTGTGATATCCTATTTAGGCGTTAGTGTCCGCTGAGACCACAGCGGGGTTAATGACAATATCATTAAACGGGCGGTCCTCTGACGGCAAGGTGCCGTGTATGAACGTCTAAAAACAAATGGAGGATTCAAAAATGGACGCACTGAAGATTATTTCTGAAGGCAGCATCAAGGCTGAAAAGCCCCAGTTCAACGTTGGCGACACCGTCCGCGTTGATGTTCGTATCAAGGAAGGCGACCGTGAGCGCATCCAGGCCTTTGAGGGCACTGTGATCGCAAAGAAGCACGGCGGCGTTGCTGAGACCTTTACCGTTCGCCGCGTTGCTTACGGTGTCGGCATCGAGCGTGTCTTCCCCATCAACAGCCCCTTCGTTGAGAAGGTCACCGTTGTCCGCAAGGGCAAGGTCCGCCGCGCAAAGCTGTTCTACCTGCGTGGCCGTACCGGCAAGGCTGCCAAGGTCAAGAGCGATATTTGATCATCCCCGATTTGAAACGGGAGAAAAGGGACAACCTCGTTGTCCCTTTTTTCTTTATCAAAAATTTGAAAAAACTGTGCGGCCGACAGGTGATCTGGCTTGCAGAAAGCCTGTCGGCTGCGGTATAATCGGGTCAGCAGTGTAAAACCAGAAGGTGAGGTGTACCGGATATGGAAAAACAGGAACAGACAAAGCCCGTGCGCGGGCAGAATCTGCTGGAATGGTACGAGGCCTTGATCTCGGCAGCGCTGGTGCTGGTGCTGATCTTTTCGTTTTTCTTCCGCATCATTCAGGTGGACGGCAGCTCCATGGTGCCTACGCTGGTCAACGGCGACAAGCTCATCGTGTGGGGGGCGGGCTACGAACCTCAGCGCGGTGATGTGGTCATTGTGGACAGCTATACTTCCTACGGCAAGCCGCTGGTCAAGCGTGTCATCGCCAAAGGCGGCGATACGGTCTCCATCGATTATGCGACCGGCACCGTGGCGGTGAACGGTGAGGTCTTGCAGGAGGACTACATTGCAGAGCCAACCTATCTTGGCTACGATGTGCAGTTCCCGTACACAGTGCCGGAGGGCACGGTGTTCGTGATGGGCGACAACCGCAACCAGTCGCTGGACAGCCGCTCCACCTATGTCGGCTGCATCGACGAACGGGATATTCTGGGCAAGGTGCTTGTGTGCTTTATGCCCTTTACAGATTTTGGGGTGGTAAAATGAACGAAATGGATACCCGCTTTGCAAACCAGTACAATATTCAGTGGTTCCCGGGCCACATGACCAAGACCCTGCGCATGATGGAGCAGGAGATCCAGCATGTAGATGCAAGCCTTGTGCTGCTGGATGCCCGCATCCCGCTTTCCAGCCTGAACCCGGAGATCGAGCGCATCACGGCCCGCAAGCCGAAGCTCTATGCGCTGAACAAGGCAGATCTGGCCGACCCGGCTGTAACGGAAGAATGGATCAAGTATTTCCGTGCAGCAGACGCCGGCTGTGTGGCGATCAGCGCCAAGCAGAAGGGCGGCGCTAATGCCGTTAAGACTGCGATCGAAAAAGAACTGGCCGGCCTGCTGGAACGCCGCCAGAACCGCGGCATGGGCGGTGCCAAGACGCAGGTGATGCTGTGCGGCATCCCCAATGTGGGCAAGTCCACCTTTATCAACACCTTTGCAGGCTCTGCCCGCGCCAAGGCGGCAGACCGCCCGGGCGTGACCAAGGGCAAGCAGTGGGTCAGCACCGAAAAGTTTGACCTGCTGGATATGCCCGGCGTGCTCTGGAAAAAGTTTGATTCCAAGACCATCGCCTCCAATCTGGCCTTCATCGGCTCCATCAAGGATGATATTCTGGATGTGGAAGAGCTGGCCATGAACCTGCTGGATGAGGTGCGCCGCAACTACCCCGACCTTGTGGCCCAGCGCTACAAGCTGGATGCCGAAACGCTGGCACTGCCGCCCTACGAGCTGATGGAAGCCATCGGCCGCAAGCGCGGCCTGCTGGTGCGCGGCGGCGAGGTGAACACCGAGCGCTGTGCCATTATGCTGGTGGACGAGTTCCGCGCCTGCAAGTGGGGCCGCATCTCGCTGGAGCGCCCGCCGCAGCGGGATGACCTGACGGATTTTGCCGAGGAGGAAGAGGAATGAAGCGCCGTTCCGACGAGGAGATCTCGGCTCCGCTGTATGAGTACGATGCCGCTGTACGCAGTCAGTATGGCTGCTTTGCGGGCGTGGACGAAGCCGGGCGCGGCCCTCTGTGCGGCCCGGTGTGCGTAGCGGCCTGTATTCTGGACCCGGAAAATCCGGTCTATGGCATCAACGACTCCAAAAAGCTCACCGAGAAAAAACGGGAAGCTCTGTTTGACGAGATCGTTGCAAAGGCGCTGGCCTACAAAATTGTTTTTGTGGGGCCGGAAGTCATCGACCGGGAAAACATCCTCAACGCCACCATGGGCGGTATGAAGCAGGCCGTGGAAGAGCTGGACATCGTGCCGAACCTCGTGCTGGTGGACGGCAACCGCACCCCGGCGGGTTTGCAGATCCCGGCACAGCCGGTGGTCAAGGGCGACGCCACCAGTGCCAGCATCGGCGCGGCATCCGTCCTTGCCAAGGTCAGTCGTGACCGCTATATGCTGGAACTGGACAGACAGTACCCGCAGTATCAGCTGGCAAAGCACAAGGGCTACCCGACCAAGCTCCACTATGAGCTGATCGCCCAGTACGGCATCCAGCCGTTCTACCGCCGCAGCTTCCTCAAAAAGCAGGGCTACTGGCCGGAGAGCGGTAAATGAACCGCGCCGAGACCGGCCGCAGGGGAGAAGCTGCCGCTGCCCGCTGGTATCAGAAGCAGGGCGCGCAGCTGCTGGCGCATAACTATCATACCCGCATGGGAGAGCTGGATCTTGTGCTGCGGGAGTCGGACGGCACCATCGTCATCTGCGAGGTAAAGACCCGCAGCTCGGACGCCGTTTCGCGCCCGGCTGCTGCGGTCAATGCCGCCAAACAGAAGCGGCTGATCTTTGCAGCACAGCACTATCTGCAGTGTACCGGACAGAGCGATGCACCGGTGCGATTTGATGTGGCGGAAGTGTTCCCTCTTGACAGCGGGCGCTGGATGGTACATATTATAAGGGGCGCTTTTCTTGCGTAAAGCAAGCGCCCCGGTGGGAAATGTACGGGCAGGGATCTTCTCTGCCGTAGCAGCAGGAACGTGTTTTCAGCGTTCCACGGCGAAAAAGGAGCGACAACAATGCAGTTTTTCAGTACCAGAGACCAAAACCGCAAAGTGACTTCCTCGGAAGCGATCGCACAGGGCCTGTCCAACGAGGGCGGCCTGTTTGTTCCTGAAAGCTTTCCGCAGGTGGATGTGAAGGCGCTGTGTGAGCTGGATTACCCGGCTATGGCAGCTGCTGTCATCAAGGAATATCTGACCGACTATTCGCAGGATTTTCTGACGGAAGCGGCCCGCAAGACCTACGGCGATGCTTTCGGAGGCAAGGCCGGATACCTTGCTCCGGTGGAAGGGGACACCTATGCGCTGGAGCTGTGGCATGGCCCTACCTGTGCATTCAAGGATTACGCTCTGCAGCTGATGCCGAAGCTTCTGGTGGAAGCCAAAAAGAATCTGGGCCGCACGGAAAAGACCCTGATCCTTGTGGCGACCAGCGGCGATACCGGCAAGGCAGCTCTGGACGGCTACCATGATATCCCGGGTGTGGAGATCGCGGTGTTCTATCCCACGGGCGGCACCAGCGAGATCCAGCGTCTGCAGATGGCAACGCAGGAGGGTGCCAACGTGGCAGTCTACGCCGTGCGCGGCAACTTTGACGATGCCCAGACCGGCGTGAAGAAGGTCTTTGGCGACCCGGCCATTGCTGCCGAGCTGGCAAAGCGGAACATCCGCCTGTCCAGTGCAAACTCCATCAACTGGGGCCGTCTGGTGCCGCAGATCGTCTATTACTTTGCCGCC
>OLYY01000397.1_pt1 | contig 19576 bp, 13 predicted proteins | sample 1673561 | NCBI WGS metagenome assembly OLYY01 (sample SAMEA103958115, study PRJEB25191) | human gut metagenome | biome: human-associated habitat [ENVO:00009003]; feature: intestine environment [ENVO:2100002]; material: feces | place: Germany | collected 2013/2015
AAGATCACAAACCGCTGGAAAAAGAGCCAGCCGAATCCGTGTGATGGGTTTGTTCCGCACCGTGGAACTCTCAGATAACGGATAACAACAGCGTTTTTTAATTATTTCGGATAGTTCTGAAAAATTCCCCGGCAGGAATAAATAATCAGCCTTTCTGAAAGACTGGAAAATCCGGAAATACGCCAGGGCTGCGCTCCTGAGAAGAACATTCACGGGCGCTTTCCAGAAAAGAAGGATACCCGTCGCGAAAAGACAGGAACTATTTTCAGGTATTACGCTTCCTGGCGGATTCCACCAGGCGCCGCCGGGCTTCCCGCCTGGCCCGGAATGCCTGTTCACGTCTTTTCTCCTCCGCCAGAGCCGCCTTTTTCTCGGAATCGCGTAGTTTCCCGTAAAGCAGCGGGTTCATGGCGGCCTCATCTTCCGGGCCCTCATGATAATACACGGGCAGGCCGTCTGCAGCCAGCGCCACATGGTAGTAACGGCCTTTCTCCTTCAAGCCCCTGCCTTTTTTATCCAGCCGGGAAAGAATCACGGCATATCCAAGCCCAGGGGCGTTCATCAGCTTCCGCCGTCCATCGAATAATGCGGCCACGCGCATGTTGTCGTAGTCCAGCTTCATGACGCCGCAAACCATTTCACCCTCCGTATTCCAGTACATGACCAACTTTTTTCTTCCCAGGGAATTGGGCTTGCACGTTTCATAGGCTCCCTTGACGGGGCGGTTTTCCACAAGCAGGGAGTAATCCGCATTCCTGTAATTTTTTGATTCTCTCGCGGCAAGCTGTTCTGCCGGAGGGAGCAGAGAGGAAACGGGAGCGCGCATTTCCGTCCGTTCCTCAGACAGGCATTTGGAGGGAATAAGAACACCCTTATCCATATCATAATAAGCGCAGCGGCTCCCCTGCTCCAGAACCACATCGAAATTCTTCTGCCCCCTGCCGCTTTCCGGACGCGCCTGCGGACGGAAGTATTCCCGGATACGGAACGGAGGCCCCTGAATGATGGAAAGCGATGTGGCACAAACCAGTCCATCCACTTTTCTGGTTCCCGTTAAAGCTCCGGCATTCTTCTTCCGGGCCATTTCATGATACCGGGGCGAGATATTCTTTTCTGCCGGCGTCCACGTCACCTTCTGCAGTTCCTTCATCAGGAAAGGCCAAAGCATCGCGGCCAGTTTCAGGTTCCGGCGCGCCTCCGCTCCCGTCAGAGAAGCCGCAAGCGCAGCGTCTTCCTCATCCAGACGGGTTAACGGAATTTCCACATGCCTTCGCCCTATTTTCAGAACTGCCCCGGCCCCTGTGCAGGAATGGAAACTGCCCTTCACCACATCTCCAAATTTGGAAATCCATTCCCGTTCCCCCGGAAAGGCATATTCCTCCGCCGGCGCACAAACCGCGCCGCACCACGCCAGCACAGCAAATAAAAGGCATTTCATCGTCAGGAATCCAGGGGTGCGCTTTCAAGCCAACATACGGGAACAGCCGGGAAGAAGCTTTTTCCCGGCTCTTTTCCCAATCTTCGTTCCCGGCGGAATGTTTCCGCTGCCGTTATTGCTTGCGCCCCTTTTTGGCAGCCCCCCCGGATTTGGAGTCTTTCCCGGCAGTTTTGGCGGCGGTCCGGCCCGTCTTCTCCGCCTTGCCTTCCGTTTTTCCGGCAGCGTTTTTAGCGGGATATTTCCTTTCCCGCGGCGGGAATTCAAAACCTATTTTCCCCGTCTTTGCATTGAAGACCAGATAAGCGTCAAACGGACGCTTGGTACGCTGCGAAATGAACCCCTTCATCAGATCGGATTTTCCTTCCGCCAAAATCTTCAATACCTGGTCCAGCGGGATTTCACGTCCCAAGATAGTCCGGGAAACGGAGACGGCGGCATGTTCCTTTCCAAGGGTCAGGGAAGGAATTTTCCAAGCCTTGGCCGTTTCCATCACATCATGCTCTCCCATGTCCGGAATGGCGACGGAAGCCACTTTCACGGCTTCCTCCACCCCTGCGGCTTCATCTTCCTCCCGCGCCGGGAAGTAAAGCGTGGCCCGGAATTTGTCGTTGAGTTCCAGCCCCGCCTCAAAGGGCTTGCCGAACCGGGAGGTAAATCCGTGGAGAATTCCCGTCCTGCCGTCCACAATAAGGGTCTTCAATTCTTCATCCGTCATGTCGCGGCCGGAGATAACTTTGCGGATGCTGAACTTGCAGGAACGGCAGGAAACGGCGTCCAGCGTGTTTTTCAGGCCGTGGGCATGGCAGGAAGGGCAGTCCAATTCCATTTCCGGCAGTTCCACCTGCTGCTGGGCTTCCCGGAAATCCTTCACCCTCTTCACGATTTCCCCGGTCAGGGTCTTAATGCCCTCCATGAAGGAATCCCTCGGCAGGGCGGCCTGTTCCATCTGCTTGAGCTTGTATTCCCATTCCCCGGTCAGGCTGGGGGAGGTGAGCGTTTTCAGGCCGATGCGTTCCAGCAGGGCAATCAGTTCAATCCCGCGGCGCGTCGCCAGAAGTTCGCGGCCGTCCCGGACGATGTATTCCTGGGAAATCAGCCCTTCAATGATGGAGGCGCGGGTGGCGGGAGTGCCCAGGCCGCGTTCGCTCATGGCGGCAGCCAGTTCTTCGTCATGCACCAGTTTTCCTGCCCCCTCCATGGCAGCCAGCAGCGTGGCTTCGTTGTACCGGGCGGGCGGCTTGGTCATGGCGTTGCGGATTTCAATCTCACGCAAGGCGGCCTGCTCCCCGTCGCGGACGGGCACCAGCTCCTCCTTGGAGGAAGTGCCGGCCTTCCGTCCGTAAACGGCCTGCCAGCCCGGCTCCACAAGCACCCGGCCCGTGGTCAGGAAAGCGTCCGTCACGCCGTCCTGGTGGGTAATGAGCGTGGTTCTCCGCGTGTCTTCAAACACGGCAGCGGGGAAGAAGACGGCCAGGAAACGGGCCATGACCATTTCCAAGAGTTTCTGCGCGTCCCCGGTAAGCTTCTCCATCTTCCCGGTCGGGATGATGGCAAAGTGGTCGCTCACCTTTTTTGTATCAAACACGCGCCGGTTGGGCTTGATGCGCTTGTTGTCCAAAATGTCCCTGGCAAAGGGGGCGAATTCCGGGTTCTGCTCCGCCACCGTGCCTACGATGCCGTAAACCTTGCCCAGATAATCTTCCGGCAGGTAGCGGGAGTCCGTACGCGGATAAGTGAGCACCTTGTGCTTTTCATAGCATTCCTGGGCCAGCTGCAGCGTGCGCTTGGCGGAAAAACCGTAGCGGTTGGCGGCTTCCCGCTGAAGGGAAGTCAGGTCATACAACAGCGGAGCGACCGTCGTGACCGGTTTCTTTTCTTCCGTCACCGTGCCGGCTTTTCCACGGCAGCGGTCGCGGATGACGGCCGCCTGTTCCGGATCCCAGATGCGCTCCGCGCGGGAGTGGGGATGATCGTTTTTCTTCCAGTCACGGTCAATCCAGCGGCCGGAGTAAGAGCCGGACTGAACGTCGAATTCGGCCCATACTTCCGAATAGGGCTCCGGTTCAAACGCCTGGATTTCCAATTCCCTCTGCGTCAGAATAGCCAGCGTGGGCGTCTGCACGCGCCCGGCGGGGGTGACGTTGAAGCCGCCGCGGGATTGCAGGATCGTCAGGGCGCGGGTGCTGTTCAGCCCCACCAGCCAGTCTGATTCGGAACGGCAGACGGCGGCATTCGTCAGGGGCTTCATGTCAGCTTCGCTGCGCATGCCATGCCATGCGTTGAGGATGGCCTCATCCGTCATGGACTGCATCCATAAGCGCCGCGTAGGCTTGGTCCATTTTCCGTAACGCACCAGATTGTGAAAGATCAGTTCCCCTTCACGCCCGGCATCGCATGCGTTGACGATTTCCGTGACGTCCTTGCTCCTGGCAAGCTGAAGAACCTTTTTCAAACGGTCTTCCGACTGCTTGATAGGTTCCAGTTCAAACTTCCTGGGGATGACGGGCAGATAGTCGAATTTCCACGGCAGGGACTTTCCTTCTTCCGTCATGGGTTTTTTCTGTTCCAGCAGATGACCTACGGCAGAGGTGATGATGGCCCGGTCATTCTGGTAAAATGCCCCGGACTTGTCCCGGGTGAATTTTCCAAGCTCTTTGCCGAGCACTCTCGCCAAATCAGTGGCGACGCTCGGCTTTTCTGCTATAATTAACGTTTTGGACATATCGGCGGCTCGGAAAAAAGTGCTGAACAATAAAAGCGACGCTGCCCGCACGGGAAAGGGGGCGTTGCATTTGGAGCTGAATTCCTACTCCCCTACCCCCCATGCTTGTCAATAACCAATTATGTATTTACGGGAAAAGCGCGCTTTTATGTCAAAATAACGGATTCCCTTATCTCCATTTTTCCGAAAAGCCGCTCTGCCACCTTGCCTGCCATCCGCTGCCGTGCTATTTACGGGATGATGAAAACTGGTTTTTCTTTCGTTCTTCTTCCTTCCTGCCTCGTGCTGCTGGCAGCCTGCTCCCCTGCACCGTCCGACCGCATTGCGAAGAATATGCCGGCTTATGAACAGCTCCCGAAGGAGCATCAGGCCAAAGTGGCGCGCGGGGAGCTGGAAAAAGGAATGTCTCCCATGGCGGTTCTGCTGGCATGGGGGGAACCCGAACAGAAAATGGCGGGCAGGATGAACGGGAAGAATACGGAACGGTGGATTTACACGCGGAGCGGCACGGGCTGGTCCCTGGGCCTGGGCGGAGGAGGATTCCGGGGCAGGGATTCCGGCATAGGCACCGGGATAGGCGTCACGATGCCCCTGGGCAGCCGCCCGCCCGTCTCCTGCAATGTCCTGTTTGAAGACGGGAAGGTCATCGGCTGGGAAGCCGTCAATGGCTTTTAAACGGCGTTCCCCGCCTTGTATTTCCCATCTGCCCGGCCCGGCGTTTCACGCCGTCCGCGCCGTTTTCCCTATTTGCCGGCGGCCTTGACGATGGCTTCCACCAGACCGTTGATATCGTGTGTTTTCGCTGTAATTGAAGGGGCATGCCCCAGCTCCTTGAGGGTTGCCGTGGTTACCGGACCGATGCTGGCGGCCCTGCATCCCTCCGGCCACGGAAGCCCCAGCTTGAAAAAGTTCTCCGCCGTGGAGGAACTGGTGAACGTCACGATGTCCGCTCCGCGTTCGCGGAAAGCCGCCTGGGCTCCCGCCACATCCTCCGTTTCCGCTTCCGTTTTGTAGGCGATGCATTCGTCCACAATGGCGCCCAGCGCATTCAACCCGTCGTAAATCACGCGGCGCGCTTCTTCTCCGCGCACCCACAGGAATGTGCTGTGTTCAATGGTTCCTATTTCTTCGCGTGCGTCCCTGAACGCTTTAACGAGGCCCTCCGCCACAAACTTTTTAGGCATGACATCCACGGCCAGCCCGTATTCCCGGAGCTTCGCCTCCGTCCCTGGCCCGATGGCCGCAATCCTGGCTCCTCCAATGCTCCGGATGTCCCTGTACACGGCAAAAAACGCCTGGAAGAAGCGTTCCACCCCGTTGGGGCTGGAAAACACCAGCCAGTCATATGTGTGGGCATGCACCACGCTTTCCGCAAATTCCCTCCTGTTGGAGGGCGGGGCAATGCGTATGACAGGCATCTCCAGCACTTCCGCCCCCAGGCGGCGCAGGCGCGCGCTCAATTCCCCGGCCTGGGCACGGGTGCGCGTCACCACGATGCGCTTGCCGAACAGGGGCAGTTTTTCAAACCAGTTCAGGGACTCGCGTTCTTTCACCACATCCCCGATGACAACTACTGCGGGAGCGCCCAACCCGGCCTTCTGCACCCTGGCGGGCAGTGTTTTCACAGTTCCCGTAACCGTGCGCTGAATGCCCGTGGTGGCCCACTGGACGGCGGCGGCAGGCACAGACGGTTCCTGCCCGTACCCGATCAGGGCTTCGCATACATCCGCCAGTTTCCGCATTCCCATCAGCATGACTTTCGTGCCCTGCGCCTCGGCTATTCCCCTCAAATCCAGGGAAGACGCCTTCTTGTTCTCGCCTTCATGGCCCGTAAATACGGTAAACTGCGTGCAGTACCCGCGGTGCGTCACCGGAATGCCTGCGTAGGCAGGCCCCGCAATGGCGGAAGTAACGCCCGGAACAACTTCAAAAGGGATGCCCGCTTCATGCAGGGCGTCCGCCTCCTCCCCCCCGCGCCCGAAGACGTAGGGGTCGCCCCCTTTCAGGCGCACCACTTTTTTCCCGGCACGGCCCAGCCTGACCAGCAGGGCGTTGATTTCCTCCTGCGGCAGGGCGTGGCGGGAAGCCCGCTTGCCCACAAAAATCCTTTCGCATGCAGCAGGAGCCCAGTTCAGCATTTCCGCCGAACTCAGCGCATCATATACCAGCACTTCCGCCATTCCCACCAGTTCCCGCCCGCGGACGGTTATCAGGCCGGGGTCGCCGGGACCCGCTCCAAGCAAATAGACAATACCCTGTTGCATGCCGCCATTCAACTCCACCATCCGCTTTTTGGCGACAAGAAACCCCGCCATGCCCGGATTCATTTCATTGATGGCTAAATTGTCACAAAACATCCGCAAAAGATTCTTGTTTTTTTAATAAATACAATTATTCCGTATTTATGAATATTTCACGCACCCTTACAGCTACTCTTGCCGCGGCATTCACTTTGCCCGCCCTGGCGGATATCCCGGCCTCCCGCGTTCCCGCCCCCGTGAAAGAGCAGGTACAGAAGCAGTATCCGAACGCAGGCGCCATTGAATGGGATTTCGACAATGACGAAGATGTCTATGAAGCCGAATTCCACCTCAATGGACTGGAATACGAGGTGAAATTGTATCCCGACGGCACTGTCAGCCTGGTTAAGGCGGATATTTCCCTCCAGCATCTTCCAGCCCCCGTTACGGCGGCCATCGCCCGCGATTTCCCGGGGTATGCCCTCCGCCGCGCCAGGCAGATTACCGCCCGGGGAGTCCTGAAGTACCGGGTGGACTGCCGGTCCGAATCCCCCGCCGTGCGCAAAGTGGAGCTTTATTATTCGCCGGACGGCAAGCTCCTCTCCCAAAAAACGGATGATTGAATTCTCCGTTTTTCCGCACATTTCCGTATGACAGAAGCCGGGGGACTCCCTCCGGAGGCTGACACGGCACCCTCTGGATTCAACAAAGCCTGATGATATAAGGTCAAATTTGCAATGATTGAGTTATTCAATATCGATCTCCTTTCTTATACGGTACAGACGGCGGAAACCGCCCCAACGCATTCCTATACCATTTACTGGTTGATTCTGCTGGGCTCCATGCTTCTGAGCTGGCTGGTCAGCGCGCGCATGAAGAGCCGCTTCAGCGAATACTCCCAGATTTCCATTCCCGTAACAGGGAGGCAGGTGGCGGAGCAGATGCTGAAGGACAACCATATTACGGACGTGAAGGTGATTTCCACGCCCGGCCATCTGACGGACCATTACAATCCGGCGGACAAAACCGTCAACCTGAGCGAGTCCGTTTACAATTCCAACAGCATTGCCGCCGCTGCCGTCGCCGCCCATGAAGTAGGGCATGCCGTGCAGCACGCCCAGGCTTACCACTGGCTGGGCTTGCGGTCCGCGCTGGTTCCCATCGTCCAGCTCTCCTCCAACCTGGTGGGCATTGTGCTGATGATCGGCATTGCCGTGACCACAGCCTTCGCGTTCATCACGCTTCCCGTGGAATTTGACGCCTCCGCCAGGGCCCTGAAATGGCTGGACCGCTCCCACCTGATGAACTATTTCGACCATGGAAAGGCCAAGAGCGCCCTGTTCTGGGCCGCCATGACTTACGTGGTAGGAGCGCTTTCCTCCCTGGCCATGCTGCTGTATTACGTGTTCATTTTCCTGAACGCCCGCGGCAGGGAATAATCCCGCGCCGTACGGCGGAGGAAACATCCCCGGGACGCTCAATCCGGAACTGTCCGGGCCGCCTGGCCTTCACCTCCGCTTGAGCGCATGCGCCGCGCCGGGGGGCAATGGAAAAACAGGCATCATCCAGCCCCGCGGGACGACTGGATATTCCGAAAAGGAAGAACGCCGCCCTGCCAGGGTTTTTACCTGGCAGGGCGGCGCCTGTTTCCGGCTGTAGACGGTTCAAGCCGTTTAATGGTCCACGTAAAGAATATCGCCCTCCGGAGTCAGCAGGACATCGTAATCATCCAGATGATCCACCACTTCCACCTTGTAACGGATGACGCTTCCTTCCGTCACTTTTTCCGCTTCTTTGATTCTGCCGCCCGGGTATGGTTTCAGAGCGGCCGCGCGGACCGGCCCCGGAAGGGCCGATACCGCTATTTCCTCCTTGACCAGGAGTATCTTTCCTTCAGGGTCAACTTTGACGTCAAATTCAAAACCGTTGATGTTGAATTCAGCTTCATAAAGTTTTCCTGATCCGCTGAGCTCCCATTCAATGAAGCCGGCCCTGGGCCAGGCTTTTTTAACGGCAAAGACGGCCGCGGAGGATACGGAGGATTCCGGGATATCCGCCCATGATGAAGGAATGGCCAGGGCCATGACGGCAAATGCCAGTTTTTTGCGCAGATTCATCAAATAATAATATCATTATTTTTCATTCCGTTTCCTGAAGCTTTCTTTTAGAAACTCCGGGACACCCCTGCGTTCACGCGGTGGTAGCAGGAGCTTCCCCTCACTTCCAGCCCGTAGCCCCCGTACACGCTCCAGCGCTCATTGCACTGCAGGGACGTGTTGTACTCCGCGCGCAGGCCGTGCCGTTCCGGGCTCACCGCCCTTCCTCTCCAGCCCATGTCGCTGTACGGGCTGTACACCGTTCCTTCCGGCACGTCCTGCAAGACGTCTCCCACGTAGGATACGCGCAGGGCCTGCGCCCACGGCCTTCCCTTCCATTCGTCCGTCCTGCCTATTTCCAGCCCCACGGGAATGGACAGGTGCTTCAGCGCCGCCCCTCCGAAATCACGCCCATACCCTCCCTGTTCCCGGAAGGCGTCCTGCCGGCCATGCGTGAATTCCACCCTCAGGAAGGGCGTCAGCCTCCATCCCCCGGCATAGTCCGCCGTCCGGGACACTTCCGCCTGCGCCAGCCACGTCTCATTGTTCCATTTGCCCGTAAAAGCCGGAGCTCCGCCCAGGCGGCTGGTCATTTTGTTGTGCGTCTCCGCCCACGTGAGGCTTCCCTTGAAGGTCCAGCGGGCGCGCCTGCTTTCTTCCAGCAGACGGCCCCAGTACAGGGAGCCCATCCGGGTGTCCTGCGTGTTCCAGCCCTGGAAGCCCCGGCTTTTGGCATGCCCGTAGAGCTGGCCGAAGGCGATCCCCCAGATGCCGTTGTCATGGACGAACCCGCTGTCCGCCCCCACGGAGTAGCCGCCCCCGCTGTAGTCGTAGCCGTCCGCGCCTCCCCGGCTGCACTGCCGGGCGAAGTCGCCCAGGCCCATGCCCCAAAGGTCGCGCGCATGCTTGTCGGCCAGGCGGAAGGCGTTCAGACGGGAAAGGACATTGCCGCCCAGGGCCGCCGCGTTGGAGGCCGAGCTCCAGAGGGAGTTGAAGGCCAGCTCACCGGCCAGTTCCGGGTCAATGCTGCTGATGGGGGTTCCGTCCGCCTTCCAGACCAGCTGGAGCTGTTCGGCATAGCCGTCTCCGTCGGCGTCCGTCCACTGGTGGCTCCAGGTTCCCGTGTAGGAGTAGGGGGAATCCACCCGGTTCGTTCCCGTGGCCTGGGAGACGACCCCGTCAAAGTTTCCCTGAAGGGTGTGTTCCGCGTCCGTCAGCACGTGGAAGACGCGGTCCTGTTTCCAGGAGCGGTCCGCGTAGAAGAAGAAAGCGTTTTCCCCTGCGTCCATTACGCTGATAAGGCCTCCGGCCGTGAAGGATTGAGCCGCGGAGAGCGTCAGGCCCGGCCCGGAGCCCGGCCCGGACTGGAGCTGGTGGCGCATGTCGAAGGTGAAGCCGTGGGAGAAGTCGGCGGTGTTGGCGTTGATGAAGGCGCTGTCACCCGGGCGCAGCACGGCGTCCCTGCCGGAGAGGGAGAAGGCGGCGGCGTTGGCCGTGCTTCCTCCGGTGATTTCCAGCGTGCCCTGCCGCACCGTCAGGGAGGAGCCTTGGTCGTTAACGACGTCCTCGATATTCCTGCCGAAGACGGCGTTGCCGCTCAGCAGGAGGGTGCCACCATAGAGGGTGGTGTCGGCCACGAAGTTGTTGTAGCGGCTGGCAGCGAGGTGGGCTTCATCCCCCTGGTAGAGTTCGCCGCTGAAGACGATGGTTCCGTTTGTGTCGTGAACCTTCCCTTCCTCATCCGTGCAGCGGTTGAGCGTGAGAGTAAGTGGACGGTCGGAGTGTTCATTCCGGCTGGTAATCGGGTCGTTGAAGCGGATTTCCCGCCCCTCCTCCGCGGCAAATGTCAGCGTAGGCACAGGAGCAACCTGTTCTGAAATAGCCAAGTAATCGGACATGGAAATAGCATTGGCGACGCCGTTTTTCACGGAGAAGCTGCCGTCGTCATGGCGGGTGAAGACACCCCCGGTCATGTTGCCGCTGAAAAGCACGTCCTTCGTCAGGGCGAAAAGGTCGAGTTTCCCTCCTAATTCAATGGCTCCTCCTGAAGTCTTGGCATAGTTGTTGATGAAAGTTGCTCCGTCGCTGAAAGAGATATCCGCGTCAGAGTAAATGACACCCCCAAAAGCATTGCCGGAATCACTGAATGCATAATTATTGATGAATGTAGCATTGGCTCCCATGGATATCGCCCCAGTATCTTTAACATTGTCGTACAATCCATACTTCCTGACCCACATCACACCACCAGTAGCACAGCCGGAGTTAGAAGAAACATAGTTGCCGATAAAAATGGCATTCTCCCCTACAGTTATTGTACTTCCGCCCATGTCATCTAAAAATACTCCACCCCAGGAGTCTCGTGAATCCATGTCAACATAATTGCCGGAGAAGAGAGCGTTATCCCCTATGATGATACCTCCATTTCTGCACCAAATCGCACCTCCGCCATCTTTTTCAGTATCGTCCCTATTACCGGAGAATATGGCGTTATCTCCTATTGCGATTCTTGTATCACAAATCGCTATAGCACGATCATTATTGGAGAAAACTGTGTTATCTTCCAATGTCAGGGAGATAGCTCTTCTGAGGCTGGCATTGACGTCGTAAACGACATTTTCGGCATAGATGGCGGCTCTCCCAGAAGAATTCTTAAATTGAATATCGCCTATTATTTTTGTAGCAAGGGCGTACTCATCCATCTGTAGGCCACGACCATTACTCAGAATGATAGAATCCAGCATTAAAGTACCAACTCCGTTCACGTCAAGAACTCCTGACATATCGGGATCTCCAGAAGAGTCGGGCCTAAAGGGATTGAAGTTGAATCTATATAAACAATCCCCTCCCCCCAATTTTGCCAAATCGATGGTGCGGGAAGTATCCGGATCATTGGACCGGAAATTGACGGCTACCGTCAGACCGGAGGTCAGCGAGGAATCGTCATTGTGCAGAATGACGGTATCCCCGGAAGACAGCGCTCCGGAATCAGCCAGTTCCTGAAGCGTGTTATACACATGCTGCCCCGGGTTGGTTGCCTGGGCGGCGTCCACCACGAATTCCGCGCCGGAAGCGGCAGTCGCTATCGTTACGGAAAACAGAAGACGACCCAGCAGGAAGCGGCGCAACGGCAATGGAAGAATAAGTCTCATATCTTTTAAAAAGAATCATTAATATTGGAAGGCCCGTTAAATAGCGGATTTCGAATACGCCCGTCAATGCCCCTCGTGCACGGCATGCGGGAACTCCTGCCGCAACAAGGCGGCAGGAGCCTTTCACGGCCCCTGCCATGGGGAAAACAAGCGTGCTCCGCCCCCCTATCCCGGCGGCGTTCACGAAAAGTTTCCCGCGGCGGGAATCCGGCCCTGGGCCTCTTCCGGATGAGCCGGGTTCCTCTTTCCGGCCGTCAGGCGGAAGAAGAGGGGCACCAGAAAGATGGCCAGCAGCGTGGCCGTAATGATGCCGCCCAACACCCCGGTGCCCACGGCGCGCTGCGCACCGGACGCCGCCCCATGGGCGAACGCCAGCGGAACGACGCCCGCCCCGAACGCCAGGGAGGTCATCAGGATGGGCCGCAGACGCAGTTTGGCGGCGGCGACGGCAGCTTCCGCCGCATTCATGCCTTCCCGGTAAAATTCCCTGGCCACTTCCACAATCAGAATGGCATTCTTGGCGGAAAGGCCGATGGTCGTAATCAGGCCCACTTTGAAGTAGATGTCATTGGGCATGTCGCGCAGGAAGACGGCCAGCAGGGCGCCAAGCAGCCCCAGGGGCACGACCAGAATAACCGCCAACGGAATGGACCAGCTTTCATACAGGGCCGCCAGCACCAGAAAGACAATCAGGATGGACAGAGCGAAAAGCAGCGTGGCCTGGGAACCGGCCAGCTTTTCTTCATAAGATTGCCCCGTCCATTCGAACCCCACGCCCTGCGGCAGGGAGGCGGTAATCTGTTCCAAAGCGTTCATGGCGTCTCCGCTGCTTTTGCCAGGCGCGGAAGAGCCGTTGATGGTGAAGGAGGGATAATTATTGTAGCGCGTGAGCTGCGGAGGCCCCGCCGTCCACCCCAGCCGGACGAAGGAGGAAAGGGGCAGAAGTTTCCCCTGGCCATTGCGGACATGCAGGTCCTCAATGTCGTTTCCGTTCAGGCGGCTTTTTCCGTCCGCCTGCACCATGATGCGGCGCACCTGGCCGTCATGCATGAAATCCCCCACATAGCTGGACCCGAACATGACGGCCAGCGAATTGCTGATCTCCGCCATGGGCACTCCCATGGAAAAGGCTTTTTCCCGGTCAATGGAGACATGCAGCCGCGGCGTATCCGCCTGGCCGGAGAAATAAACGCCCGCCAGATTGGGGTCCGCATTGGCGCGGGCCAGGAGTTCGTCCCGGGCTTCCGCCATGCGGTCATACCCCAGGCCGCCCTTGTCCTGAAGGCGGAAATCAAATCCGGACGAATTGCCCAGCTCCGGCAGGGCCGGCGCATTCAGAGCCATGACCATCATCTGGCGGTCTCCGGCAAAGCGGGCGTTGACGCGGTCAATAATCGCCTGGGCGGAATTGTCTTCACCGGACCGCTCATCCCAGTTTTTCAGGCTGACAAACAACATCGCCATGTTGGCGCCGGTGCCCATGAAGCTGAAGCCGCCCACGGAATAGGCGTATTCCACCGGCTCATGCCGCATCAGGTAGTTCTCCACTTCCCGCAGCCGCGTGCTGGTTTCCTTCTGAAGAGAGCCGGCAGGAAGGGACACTGTCACCATGAAGTTGCCCTGGTCTTCTTCCGGAAGGAAGGAAGTGGGCAGCGTCAGGTACAAATAGCCGGCCCCTGCAATAATGAGGGCATACAGGAACAGGGAGCGCACAGGGCGGCGGATCATTCCGGATACGGCACGGCCGTACCGGTCCGTGGACCGGTGTATCGTCCGGTTGAACCATCCGAAAAACCCTTTTTTCTCCTGGTGCTCCACGGAGGAGGGTTTCAGCATGGCGGCGCACAGCGCCGGAGTCAGGGAAAGGGCCAGAAACGCGGAGAAGGAGATGGACACAATGAGCGTTACGGCAAACTGCCGGTAGATGTTTCCCACCGCTCCGCTGAAAAAGGCCATGGGCACGAAAACCGCCACGAGCACGGCGGTGATGCCCACGATGGCCCCGCCGATCTGCTTCATGGCTTTCACCGTGGCGCGCCGGGCATCCAGGCCTTCCTCCATCATGATGCGTTCCACATTTTCCACCACCACGATGGCGTCATCCACCAGAATCCCGATGCTGAGCACCATGCCGAACATGGTAAGCATGTTGATGGAGAACCCGGAGAGCCACATCACGGCAAAAGTTCCCAGCAGGGCTACGGGAACGACGAGCGTGGGAATCAGGGTGGCCCGGAAGTTCTGGAGGAACAGGAACATGACCAGGAACACCAGCAGGACGGCTTCCAGCAGGGTTGAGATGACTTTCCGGATGGAGATTTCCACGAAGTGGGTGGTTTCATAGGGAATCTGGTAGGAGACTCCGGGCGGGAAATCCCTGGACAGTTCATCCATCTTGGCCTTGAGCAGGCCCATGGTTTCCACGGCATTGGAGCCGGGAGCCATCTTGATGGCCATTCCGGTGGCCGTCTGGCCGTTGCAGCGGGAAAAGAACGCGTAGCTGTTGGCGCCCAGCTCCACCCGCGCCACGTCCCCCAGTTTGACGGAGGAACCGTCTGAAAGCGTCCTCAACGCAATGGAGGCGAATTCCTCCGGCGTACGGAAAGCGTCCTCCGCCACCACGCCGGCGTTGATGGGGGCGGATTCGGGAACGGCCGCCCCCCCGATGTCCCCGATGATGATGCGCTCGCTCTGGGCAGCCACGGCATTGACAATATCCGTGGGGGTCAGGCCCAGCGCCTCCAGTTTTTCCGGATCCGGCCAGATGCGCATGGATGTCTCCGCACCGAAAAGCTCCACGCGCCCGACGCCTTTCACACGCTTCAGTTCCGGGATGATGCGGGCGGAAGCCCATTCCCCCAGCTCCGTATCATTCAGGCTGCCTGTAGAAGAGAGGGAAATCATCGCCTGAATATTGTTGGATGATTTTTCCACGAACACGCCTTCTTTCCGGACGGCTTCCGGCAGGCGGGATTCCACGATTTTCAGCCTGTTCTGCACTTCTACGGCGGCAATGTCCGGGTCCGTGCCCTGCTGGAACGTAGCGGCTATTTCCACGGCGCCGTCGGAGCTGCTGGTGGCGGACATGTACATCAGGCCGGGCGCGCCGTTGATCTCCTTTTCAATGACGGCGGTGACGGCTTCCTCCGTGTCCTGGGCGGAAGCCCCCGGATAGGTGGTGCGCAGGGTAATGACCGGAGGGGCGATGTCCGGATACTGGGCAATAGGCAGGCTGGGAATGGCCAGAAGGCCCATCAGGGAAATCAGGAGTGCGACTACCCAGGCAAAAATGGGACGGCGTATGAAGAAATCAGGCATGGCGGTTTATTGCTGGGCATGGGATTGCGGACGGACGGCGGCACTGCGGACTTTCATGCCGGGGCGGAGGGACATCATATGGCTGACGACAACCCTGTCCCCGTCCCGGAGGCCTTCTGAAACCAGCCATTCCCGGCCGTTCAGCGTATCCGCCCTGACGGGGCGCGTTTCCAGCACGCCATCCGGCCCCACAACGAAGACGGACGCCCCCTGCGCGGTGCGGATGACGGCATCCCGGGGAATGGCGAAAACGTTGTCCCGCACCGCCTTGTCAAACACTACGCGCACATAGGCGCCGGGCAGCAGTTCACTGTCCGGATTGGGGAACAGGGCCTTCATTTCAATAGTGTCCGTATTCGGATCCACCGCCATATCGGAAAAAATGATCCTGCCGGGATGGGGGTATTCCTCCCCATTGGAGAGCAGCAGACGCACCTTGATTTCGCCCAGCGGCACTCCCTTCCACAATCCGGACACGACGGCGCGGCGCAGGCTGCTGTACTGGGAAGCCGGCTGGCTGAAGCGGACATAAATGGGGTCAATCTGTTCAATGGTGGTCAGGTGGGTGAATTCATTCTGGTTGGCAAACGCCCCTTCCGTCACCAGGGCACGGCGCACGCGGCCGGAGATGGGAGCCTCCACCCGGGTATATTCCAGATTCAGGCGCGCCTGCTCCAGAGAGGCGGCCACGGCGGCATATTCCGCCCTGGCCCGCTCTTCCTCCGCCCTGGCCTGCTTATGCTCACGTATGCTGACGGCGCCCTTGGCGACCAGGGAGGAATACCGGGCGGCCTTGTCCTCCGCATCCGACAGAACGGCCTTGGCACGAGCCACCGTAGCCTTGCATTCATCCAGGACAGCCTGAAGCGGAGCCGGGTCTATTTTAAAAAGAAGGTCTCCCGGCCGGACCGTCTGCCCTTCCTGATAGCAGCGTTCCTGAATAATTCCCGTCACGCGGGCGCGCACTTCCGCCTGAAGATAAGCTTCCATACGGCCGGGAAGGTTGGCGGTTACGGGAACCTGGGCGCCGTGTACCGTCATGACAGACACTTCCGGCACGGTTTCGCCGGGAAATCCGGCCTCCCGGCTTTCATCCTCCCGCTGGCAGGAAGAAAAAAACATCAACAGGGTTATGCAGAAAAAAAGATTAATTATGTTCATCAGGAATCATGCTGTATGAGGTCTCAACACCCCTCTCCGGAACCATGCGTCCCGACAGGGCCGGGGAGTTTTTCAGTTGCCATATGATGTAAAGTATCCCATAATGGGAGAGTCAAGAGGCAATGAAAAAATTGCGTGTGCGCAGTTTTTGTTATTTATTGCAAATCATTGATTATAAAATAATGACTGAATTAAATAACGCCGTCTTCAGAAAGATTTCTTCTGCATGCGCCGCCCGTTTCCGGCGGTAATAATCAATTCCCTTCCACCGACCGCAATACAGGATGGACAAACAGCATTTACTGACTATCGGCAATCTGTCCAAACAGACCGGCGTACACGTCAAATCCCTCCGGTATTATGAACAACTGGGCATTTTGATCCCGGCCTATACGGACCCGGATACCGGCTACCGTTATTACACTCTTTCCCAGATTCCCGTGGTGGGAGCCATCCGCGTCTGCATTTTCCTGGATATTCCCCTGAAGGAATTCACCGGCTTCCTGACCAGGGACCAGCGAAGGATTCATTATAAGAAACTTCTCTCCCACGGCACCATGCTGGCACACCGGAAAATCAGGGATATTCGGGAAAAACTGCGCCTGCTGGAAAAATTCCGGAAACAGATGGAACGGGAAGAGGATCTCATGCTTCATGGAGAGCAGGCCGTCCACGCATTGCCGGAAAAATACTGCTGGGTGGCGCCCTATGCGGGAAAACAGCAGACTCCGGCCTTTAACATCCTCATGACCCGCATCTTTGATGATATTGACCGCCGCCGGCTGCGGCTGGGCACGGAAGCCGGCCTGCTTTCCTTCCACCGGAAAGCAGGAACGGAGCAGTTTCTGTATGCGGAGGTGGAAGTGACCGGCAGGGAGGCCCGGCAGATGAAAGAAATCATGCGTCTGCCCGCCGCCTCCTTTCTCTGCGCCATCAGGCAGGAAAGCGGCATTGCGGAGGCGCCCCGCGTTTTTCCGGACCTTTTTGCGCAGGAATATGATAAAATCGTTATGGAAACGGAATTGTTTTCCGGAGATGATTACGATGTGGCACTCCCCAAATTCGAACTGAGGTGCAGCCTGCCTCCGGGTGGAAAATGAATCCGGAAATTTCCACGCATCCGCCGGCGGAAGCAAAAAATGCAAAATCATTCCCGGCGGCCGGGAACCGCCCTGCGGGGCAGCCCCGCTCCTGCGGACATAAAGTATCAGGCAGTTTCATGAAATGGCATTGCATTTCCTTATGCAGCATATAAAATAATGGGGTGGCACATTGCGACACTACACAACCGGACTTAAAGGAAAATGCCGTCAGGGCTTTCAAGGCCATGTTGCTGGCGCGGGCCTTTGACACCAAAATTTCCAGCCTTTACAAAGCGGGCAAAATTACGGGGGGCGTTTATCTGGGCCGCGGGCATGAAGCGATTGCCGCGTGCGGAGGCGTCTTTCTGACTGCCGGCTACGATGTCATTGCCCCGTTCATCCGGGAACAGGCGGCGCGCGTCGCCTGGGGGGAACCGATTATTGAAGCGGCGCGCGCCTACCTGGGTTCCGCCCTGGGATGCATGAAAGGGCGGGACGGCAATGTCCACCGGGGCCTGCCCGCGGAAGGCTATATGGCTCCCATCAGCCATCTGGGCAGCACGGTGGCTTTCGTCATCGGCTGCCTTTTCGCCAAGCGCCTGGACGGCAAACTGCCCGGCCCCGTGGGAGTGGCCTTCTGCGGAGACGGCACCACGTCCACGGGAGCTTTCCATGAAGCCGCCAATATGGCGAAGGTGGAGCGGTTGCCGCTGGTGCTCGTGGTGACCAATAATCAATTTGCCTACTCTACTCCCAATATCAGGGAATTCGGAGAAGCCTCCCTGGCGGACAGGGGCCGCGGCTACGGATTCACCGTGCATGAAACGGACGGCACGGACTTCATGGCCACGCTGGAAACCTTCCGGGCCGCCGTCAAGAACGCGAGGGAAGGCCGGGGGCCTCAGTGGGTGCTTGCCAAGACCCTCCGCATGTGCGGGCACGGGGAGCATGACGACGCCTCCTACATCCCCAGGGAGCTGAAAGAGGAATATGAAAAAAAAGACCCCGTGGCGGTCGCGGAACGGCAGCTGCTGGCAGCCGGCTGGCTCACGCCGGAAGAAACGGCGGCTCTGAAAAAACAGTATGCCGACGAAGTCCAGCTGGCCGTAGCCACCGCGCAGCGGGAACCGGAGCCGGACCCCTTCCGGGAAGACTGGAACGCCACGGTATGGAGACCTTATTAAGCCAGCAAACGGAAGATTCCCATGAGCGTAACATACATTGATGCCATCCACGACGCCCAGAAAGACCTGCTTACGGAAGACAGGGACGTCTTTCTGTACGGGCAGGACATAGGCGTTTTCGGCGGCGCTTTCAAAGCGACCAAGGGCCTCAAGGAGCTGTTCCCGGACCGGGTCATTGACTCCCCCATCAGTGAGGACGCCATGGCCGGCATGGTGACCGGGGCCGCCGTCATGGGCAAAAAGCCCATTATGGAAATACAGTTTGCCGACTTCAGCACGATCGCTTTCAACCAGATTGTCAACATGGCGGCCACCCATTACTACCGCACGGGCGTTCCCGCCAACATTACGGTGCGCCTGCCCTGCGGGGGAACCCCCGGCACCGGCCCTTTCCACAGCCAGAGCCTGGAGGCTTTGTTCGCCCATTATCCGGGCCTGCACGTCATGACTCCGGCCACGGTAGCGGATGCCTACTGGATGCTGCGCCAGGCCGTGGAAATTCCGGACCCCGTCATTTTTCTGGAACACAAATTCCTGTACCGCTGGCTGAAGGCGGAGGACAACTACCGGGAAGCCCCGGCCATCCCGTTCGGCATGGCCAGGATCGCCCGCACGGGGAAGCACGCCACCGTGGTGGCGTACAGCGCCATGGTGCCGGAAGCCGTGCGCGCGGCAGACCTGCTTGAAAAGGAAAGCGGCTATGAAGTGGAGGTCGTGGATCTTCGGACGGTGCGCCCGCTGGACATGGATACCGTTATCGCCTCCGTAGCGCGCACCGGCCGCGTCCTGGTCGTCGGGGAAGATTTTCCGTGGGGAGGCGTCACGGCGGAAGTTGTTTCACGCATTGTCGCGGAAGGCTTCCACCTGCTGGATGCCCCGCCCCAGAGGCTCAACGCACGGGATACCCCCATCCCCCAGCACCCCAACCTCTGGAAGGCGCACCGCCCCACGCTGGAATCCATTGCCGCCTCCATCCGCCATCTTCTATCCATTTGATTCAACCCAGTTTCCATCATGCCTAAAGTACCCATTCTGATGCCCCAGCTCGGGGATTCCATTGCGGAAGCCACTGTGCTGCGCCTGCTGGCGGCCCAGGGCGATACCGTAGAAGCCGACCAGGAAATCTTTGAGGTAGAAACCAACAAGGCCACCATGGGGGTCACCACCATGTGCGGCGGCATCC
>OLYY01000400.1_pt1 | contig 19548 bp, 14 predicted proteins | sample 1673561 | NCBI WGS metagenome assembly OLYY01 (sample SAMEA103958115, study PRJEB25191) | human gut metagenome | biome: human-associated habitat [ENVO:00009003]; feature: intestine environment [ENVO:2100002]; material: feces | place: Germany | collected 2013/2015
GGCATCCAGTTCATCCAGCGGGAAACCTTCGCGGTAGACAAACGGCGTGTCATCCCACACCTTCGCGGCGATGTAGAGGTTCTCTTCATCCCACATAGCGTAGATTTCCATCGAGCAGTCCGCTTCGCCGTCCCAGTGCTCAATCTGATCGACAATCTGCTTCTCGCTGTCAATGCGCAGGCAGCGGCTCGTGTCCCACTCGCTCAGGTCGCCGTCAATGACGACGTTCTTAGCGCGCGGGGCTTCCAGATTCGCGTCGGAATACGCCAGTGCAGCGGGGGCCGCAGCAAACATAGCCAGTGCCAGCACGGATGCGGCTGCCTTGCGAAGCCATCCAAAGTGTTTCATGTCTCGTTCCTCCCTTTCAACATCGGAAACAAACTCAATTCGCACCATGGCGGTGCTTTCGTGATTCAGTATAATCCCAGCGCCTGTTTTGAACAAGGGAAAATCCAGCACTGCTATTGGGAAAATACAAAACACAACCAAACTTCTTTATGCGGTATTCGGTTTTTGTGCGCTTCCGTCAACACGGGGTACTTTTCCTTTGCATTTTCTCTGCGTATGTGCTATACTGCTTCCATCAGCACAATGCAAAATAGAAAGGACGGCATGTATGCGAAAACTGACGTGTATGCGAATAAGCGCGAAAATGACCATCCTGTTTTCTGTGATTGCCGCCTGCATGATAGCCGTCAATTCTGTTCTGGCGACGCTCTCCGAAATACAGAACATTCTGCTGTACGAGGAAGACAACTTGAACGCGATGGCGAGCAAAATTGTCGCGGCGTTCGAGCAGAACATCACCGTCATGGGCTATGCGCTGGACGGCTTGAAACAGGATAATGACTTCATGGCTGCGCTCAATACCATCTACACATTAGGCGAAGACATGGAGACGACGTCCGAATACCATCAGGCACAGAACACGCTTTCCGCCGCGCTTTTCCATGAGCCGCTGAACGACTACTTCTACCGTATCAACGTGCTGACAATGGACGGTTTCTACCTGTCCAGCCGCTACGAGACGATTGGTCTGCTGGAAAACTACTCGGATGAGCTGCGCACCGTCATGCTCCGCCTGCCCTACCTGAACGAGCGCAACCGGGGGCTGAGCCAGAAGACGCTTGTCCGCCCGCACATTGACCCGTGGTTCGTCGCGCGCCCGATTTCTATCTATACGCTGATGTCCCCTGCCGTTTATCACGGCAAACAGATCGGCTTTGTGGAGGTCAATGCGCTTTCAACCGACCTGTTCGACATTTTCTCCTCCAACGACATGGCAGGATTCCGCGCCACCGCCTACGACGCGGACGGCCGCCTGTTCCACCGCAGTTTCGATGACACCATCGACTACTCCGCCGCCGAATACGGCAGCATGACCGAGTGCAGCGACGAAAACGGCGACACCTACTACGTCGTCAAGGAGCATTGCAGCTGGCTGGGCTTCGACATTTATGCCGCCCAGCGTACCGCGGTTTTCGAGTCGTCCATCCACTCCGTCATCCTCCACCATGTGCTGGTCAGTCTGCTGGTGCTGTTCATCGCTGAAGTGTTCATCATCCTCTCGTCGCATCAGCTCAGCCGCTCGATTCTGCGCCTGACGCGCAAGGTTTCCCAGCTGTCCGACCCGGCGGCAATAGCCGAGCGTCCCCTGCTGCCCGAAGAAATGCCGAAGGTCACGAACCCGCGCGACGTGGAGATGCGCGAACTGGAGGACGTGTTTGACAAGCAGGTAATGGAGCTGAAAACTGCCATGCGCAACGATGCAGAACTGCGCGAGAGCAATCTCCGTTCACGGCTGAACGCGCTGCAGGCGCAGATTAACCCCCACTTCATTTACAACACGCTCAACATCATCTCCGCAAAGTCGATGGAGGCCGGGAACGAGGAGGTCATCGACATCTGCGGGAAATTCGCCCAGATGCTGCGCTACTCCACCGACCTGCGCAGCAAAACCGCGACGCTCCAGGAGGAAATCGCCCACGTTCGCAATTATCTGGCACTCGCGAAAGCTCGTTTGGAGGATCGGCTGGAATACACCATCGACATACCGGACGCTTTCTCGCATCTGACACTGCCGAAGCTCTCCCTCCAGCCCATCGCGGAAAACGCCATTTCCCACGGCTATCAGGGGTCAAGCGGCACAATTCACATCACCATTTCCGGCACGGTCGATGAGGACGGCTGCCTGCACCTGCTGATTTGCGACGACGGCTGCGGCTTCGGGGAGGAAATCCTGTCGCACCTGCGGGAAGAATTCAGCCGCATTGAAGCGGGTGAACTGACCGAGCCGGAAAACACGTCCGCCCATATCGGGCTTGTCAACACCTATCGCCGTCTGTTCTATTTCAGCCGCGGCGCAATTCGGATGCGCGTCCGCAATGACGGCGGCGCAGTAGTCGAACTGATTGAAACGCGCACCAGTGAGGAGGAAGACGATGTACACCATTCTGATCGTAGATGATGAACGTCCCGCGCAGACGTTTCTCAAAGCCATCTGCCAGAAATACTGCCCTGCGTTTGACACCATTCTGCTCTCCGGCAGCGCCGACGATGCCCTCCGGCTGATGGCGCAGCAGCACGTCCATGTGCTGGTAACGGACATCAGTATGCCGGGCATCAATGGCATTGAATTGGCGCAGCGTGTCCGGCAGCTGTATCCGCGGACACATACAGTGATTGTCTCCGGCTACGCGGAATTTGAGTTCGCGCGCGGGGCAATTCAGGCGGGCGTGGATGATTATCTGCTCAAGCCCGTGGAAATCCAGAGTTTCCGGCAAATTCTCGACCGAATCCGCGAAACGCTCGATGCAGAAGCAAACAACCTGATGGAGGAAACGCTGACTCGCCTGCTCTGCGGTGAAGCAGTCGATGAGCCGCTGCTCTGCTCTCTGTTTTCCAGCCGTATGATGCGCTTTGCCCTTGTCCGTCAGGGCAATTTGTTCACCGTACGCTTCGCAAAATTCCGCACAGCGCAGCTTCGTCAGGTGCATCTGGCGGGCTGGATTGCGTTTTATGGGCGCGATGAACAGGAAACCATTCTTCTGCGCAGCAGTGCCGACCGGCAGAAGCGTTTCCCCGACGAGCTGTCCGACCTGCTTAAAGCCGACTTCCCGGATCTGCCCTGTACGGCGATTTACGCGCCGGAAGATGCCGACATCCTCACCTTGCCGCAGTTTTTGAGCCGCGCCGCGGGGCGCATGGTGAATACCGTCGTCATCAGCAAGGGGCAGCTTGTCCCGCTGAACGCACTGCAAAGCGCCTTGCAGCCTTCCGTCCTGTCCGCTGCGACAAAAAAGCGCCTTGCGTCATTCGTCGAAACAGGCAATACACGGATGCTGAAAGAGCTGTTTGTGTCCCTTGCAATCGAATGGAATCAGAACAGCCTGCCGCAGATTCAGGCGGAAGACCTGTGCTATCAGCTGATTCTGTACACGGCGGACTTGGGCGTTCCCGGCCCCAAAAGGAAGCGCGAGCAGATTCTGCGCGAGGCAAACGAACTATACGGCAGCGCCTCCTCCTACGGCGACCTGCTGGCGAGCCTGTACTCCCTGATTTTTGAGGAAGGGTTCATCCGTGACAAGAACGTCAGCGCAAACGAGCTGTGCGAATACACACTGAATTACATTCGCGAGAACTACGCCCAGCCGCTGAGCATCCCGCGTATCTGCACCGATGTTGGCATCAGCCAGACGTACCTGTCGCGCCTGCTGCGCAAGTATGCCGGAACGACGTTCAACACCTTCCTGACGCAGTGCCGCATGGACGCCGCGAAGCAGATGCTGCGCGACCATCCGGACATTCTGCTGCATGAAGTGGCGGCGTGCGTCGGGTATGACGACCAGTCGTATTTCAGCAAGATTTTCCGCAATGAAACAGGCATGACGCCATCGCAGTATGCTGCGACGTTTGCGGCAGATGCGCCGACTCAGCCGCCGAAAACGTGATTTTTCCTTTTTGCCGCCAATCAACTGGCGGCTTTTTTGCTTCTCATCCGTTTTTCATTGCGGAAAAAAGCGTCACTTTTGCCCGTTCCCCTTGCAAATCAAACCAAAATCGGCTATGATAAGATTGTGGTATTTTGAGCCTGTGATAAGGCTTTTGACGGAGGGATTTCAGCGTGTCCGATAGATTATCGAAGATTCGCAATTTCTGCATTATCGCCCATATTGACCATGGCAAGTCTACGCTGGCTGACCGCATTCTGGAAACGACGGGCGTTTTCCAGAAGCGCGAGATGGTGGAGCAGATTCTGGACAGCATGGAGCTGGAACGCGAGCGCGGCATCACCATCAAGTCCAAGGCGGTGCATATGCACTATACCGCCAAGGACGGCAAAACCTACACGCTCAACCTGATTGATACGCCCGGTCATGTGGACTTCACCTACGAAGTCAGCCGTGCGCTGGCGGCGTGCGAAGGCGCGCTGCTGGTGGTGGACGCGACGCAGGGCATTGAGGCGCAGACGCTGGCGAACTGCTATATGGCGCTCGACCATGACCTCGAAATCATCCCGGTCATCAACAAGATTGACCTGCCCAGCGCACAGCCGGAAGAAGTCCGGCAGGAAATTGAGGACGTTATCGGGCTGGATGCGTCCTATGCGCCGTGCGTGAGCGCGAAAACCGGCCTGAACATCGATCAAGTGCTGGAAGCAGTCGTGAATTACGTTCCCGCGCCGCAGGGCGACGAGAATGCGCCGCTGCAGGCGCTGATTTTCGATGCGTTCTACGACAACTACCGCGGGGCAATCTGCTTCATCCGCGTCAAGCAGGGCACAATCCGCACGGGAATGCGGATGCGCATGATAGCGACGGGCGGCGAGTTCGACATTGTGGAAGTCGGCACGTTCGCGCCGGGTTATCAGCCGTGCGACGAATTAAAAGCGGGCGACGTGGGCTATGTCGCGGCCTCCATCAAGGATGTGCGTGAAACCCGCGTCGGCGACACAATTACCGACGCCATAAATCCGGCGGATTCACCCCTGCCCGGCTATCGGCAGGTGACGCCGATGGTCTACTGCGGCGTGTATCCGGCGGACGGCGCGGACTATCCGGCGCTCAAAGATGCGCTGGAGAAGCTGCGCATGAACGACGCTTCCCTTTCCTTTGACCCGGAAACGTCCGTCGCACTGGGCTACGGCTTCCGCTGCGGCTTCTTGGGGCTGCTGCACATGGACATCATTACCGAGCGGCTGGAGCGCGAATGGGATTTGAACCTCGTCACCACCGCGCCGAGCGTCATCTACCGTATCACCAAAACCGACGGCACGGTGCTGATGTGCGACAACCCGATGGCGCTGCCGCCCATTGGCGAAATTGCCATGATGGAAGAGCCGTTCGTCCACGCGGAAATCTTCACGCCGCAGGACAGCGTCGGCACGATTATGGACTTGTGCCAAGATCGGCGCGGCATCTTCCTTGACATGCAGTACGAGGGTACGCGCGTCAAGCTGAATTACGACATTCCGCTCAACGAAATCATCTTCGACTTTTTTGACCAGATTAAGAGCCGCAGCCGCGGATACGCCTCGTTCGACTACGAATTCAAGGACTACCGCGAGAGCCAATTGGTCAAGCTGGATATTCTGCTCAACGGCGAAATCTGCGACGCGTTCTCCATCATCGTTCACCGCGACAAGGCGTACGGGCGCGGGCGCTCCATCTGTGAGAAGCTCAAAGACGTCATCCCGCGGCAGATGTTCGAGATTCCGATTCAGGCGGCCATCGGCGGCAAGGTCATCGCGCGTGAAACCGTCAAGGCGATGCGCAAGGACGTGCTGGCCAAGTGCTACGGCGGCGACATCAGCCGAAAGAAAAAGCTGCTGGAAAAGCAGAAAGAGGGCAAGAAGCGAATGCGGCAGTTCGGCACGGTGCAAGTGCCCAGCGAGGCATTCCTTGCCGTGCTGAAGATGGACAGCAACTAACGCTGTCAGGAGGAAAAAACATGCTGTACCGCAAGTCTCAGGTCAGCGGCCGCTGGCTTCGGGCGCCGCTTCAAGCGCCCTCTGCGCTGCATCAGCCGCTTTCCTACATTTCCCGCAGCCACATTGCCGACGTGTTTGCGTCGCAGGAGAACGGGCGAAAGGACATTTCCGTCTGCTTCACGGGGCATCGGGCGATTCCGCCGCAGGAGCTTCCTGCGCTGACAGAGCGGCTTGACCGGGTGCTGGAAGCACTGTATCAGCACGGGTTTCGGGATTTTATCTGCGGCGGCGCGCTGGGATTTGACACGCTGGCAGCGCAGCGCATTCTGCTGATGCGGACGCACCATGCGGATGTTCGGCTTCGGCTGGCGATTCCGTGCAGCACGCAGTCCGCGCGATGGAAAGCGTCGGATTGCCTGATTTACGAGCAGCTGCTGTATGCTGCCGACGAGACAGTTGTCCTCTCCAGCCACTACTATGAGGGCTGCATGTACATGCGGAATCGGTACATGGTGGACAACAGCGCATTTTGCGTCTGCTACCTGAATCGGCAGAAGGGCGGCACGATGTACACCGCGCTCTACGCCATGCAGGAGGGGCTTCCGCTGCTGAATTTGGCAATCGCCAGCGACTGCGAGCGCCTGATTCAGAAAACAAAGGTATGAAAAAAGCAGGGGAATGCTTGTTTCCCCTGCTTTTTATCACTGTTTTGATGTCTCTGCCGTTTTTTCGGCTTCCTCCATCGCTTTGAGCTTGAGCAGGCGCTCGTCATGCTCTTCTTCCACCTTGATTTCCCAGTGCAGCAGCAGCGTCAGCACACCGCGCAGCGCAATGACTGCACCCAGAATCAGCAGTTCCGTCCATTCGCGGACGATGACCGTGCGCAGCACTTCGCCGCCGAGCTTGAATTCCAGCGCAAGCGCAATGCCCTGCGCCAGCTCAAGCCGGAGATGCTCATTGTGCTTGAAGTAGCTGACAACGCCTTTCATCGCCGTGATAATCAGAATAGCGATGCCCGCCAGCTCCGCCAGCACAATGCCCAATTCTGCTGAATAATGTACCAGTTTTTCCAGAAAACTGATGATGGTATCCATTTTCGTACACCCCCTTTGCCACTTTTTCTATTGTAGCGGATTTTTCCGCATTTGAACAGTCCTTTACAGGTGATTTGAATGGAAATTTACTTGCACGTTCCCTATTGTCGCCAAAAATGCCGCTACTGCGACTTCGCTTCCTTCCCCCATGCGGAATCTACACAGCGTGCCTATGTGGATGCGGTGCTGACCGAAGCCGCGTCGCAGGCGGCGAAAATCCCGCATGGCGCGATGGAAACCGCGTATTTAGGCGGAGGCACACCGTCGATTCTGCCGCCGGAACTGCTGACACGGCTATTGGAGGGCGTTGCAGCGCATTTTCCCCTTGCGCCCGGTGTGGAATTTACGTCCGAGGCGAACCCGGGCACGCTGACCCATGCGTGGCTTGATGCGGCGCTGAACTGCGGTATCAATCGCCTGTCAATGGGGATGCAGGCGGCCCAGCCGGCACTGCTGAAGATGCTGGGGCGCATCCACGACTTCACGCAGGTGCAGCAGAGCGTTGAGCTTGCGCGGCACGCCGGATTCCAGCACATCAGCCTTGACCTCATGTTCGGGCTGCCCGGTCAGACAGTCAGCATGTGGCGTGAGACGCTGGAGAAGGCGCTGTCGCTGAATCCGGAGCATTTGTCCTGCTACGGGCTGATTCCCGAAGAAGGTACGCCGCTGTACCGCGACTTGCAGACCGGGCAGCTGACCCTGCCGGACGAGGACGACGAACGCCGCATGTACGACCTGACGCTTGACCTGCTGGCGCAATCAGGCTTCCAGCAGTACGAAATCAGCAATTTCGCGCGCCCCGGCTGCGAATGCCGCCACAACATCGGTTATTGGCAGCAGGTGCCGTATATCGGGCTGGGCGTGTCGGCGGCGTCGTATCTGCCCGCGAAGAACGGGATGATTCGCCTGACAAATCCACGCACGCTGCCCGCGTATCTGCGGATGGTGCAGTCGCAGGACGATTCGCTACGAGAGCGGGAGTTCGTCTCAAAAACCGACGGTCGGTTTGAAACGCTGATGCTGGGGCTGCGAATGACCTGCGGCGTCTGCGAAACGGATTTTCAGGAGCGGCACGGCGTTTCGCTGGATGCGCTGTACGGCGAGAAGCTGCGGAAATTCGAGCACGAAGGACTGCTTCAGCACAAAACCGACCGATGGTCGCTGACGCGTCGCGGGATGGACGTGCAGAACGCGGTTCTTGTGGAACTGATGGATAACTGACCGACGACCTCCGGCGGGTGTTTTTCCCGACCGGAGGTCTTTTTTTTGTTTCCCTCTTTTTCAAAGAAACCGACGGTCGGTTTTTATTGTTCTTTGATACCCTTTGCCATGCGGTAGGCTTCGTCATACAGCACGTTCTGGCTCGCCAGCGGCGTTTGCGTGCCGGGTGTAGCTGCCGTCGGGCTGCTGGTCGCGTGCCTGTACGTTGTCATGCCACATGACGTCGAAGATGTGGTCAATGCGGCGTTTTACGTTGTCCTGCAGAATCGGGGTTGCCACCTCGACGCGGCGCAGGGTGTTGCGGGTCATCCAGTCCGCCGAAGCAATGTAGTAGCGGGCTGCGTCGCCATCGCCGAAAATGTAGATGCGGCTGTGTTCGAGGAATCGCCCGACGATGCTGATGATATGCACGTTGTCCGTCAAGCCGGGCACGCCCCCGCGCAGGCAGCAGATACCGCGCACAATCATTTCGACCTGCACGCCCGCCTGACTCGCCTCGACGAGCTTGTCAATCAGCATCTTGTCCGTCAGGCTGTTCATTTTCAAGCGGATCAGCCCCTTCTGCCCCGCCTTCGCCTTGCTGATTTCGCCGTCAATCATGTCAATCAGCTTATCTTGCAGGCAGTGCGGCGCGACCAGCAGCACGGACATGTGGTCTACTGTTTCGCCCAGCATCAGCGCTTGGAAAACCTGCAATGCCTCTTCGCCGATTTCGTCGCGCGCGGTGATGTAGCTCAGGTCGGTATACAGGCGGCTGGTCTTCTCGTTGTAGTTGCCCGTGCCGATCTGCGTGATGTACTGAATGCCTTCATCCGTTTTGCGCGTAATCAGGCAGAGTTTGGAATGAACCTTCAGTTTATCCACACCATAGATAACGTGGCAGCCCGCACGCTCCAAACGGCGGCTCCACTCGATGTTGTTTTCTTCGTCAAAGCGGGCTTTCAGCTCCACCAGCACGTCCACCTGCTTGCCGTTTTCGGCGGCTTCCACCAGCGCTTCCACAACCTTCGAGTCGCGCGCGAGGCGATAAAGCGTCATGCGGATGGAGACGACTTGCGGGTCATTCGCCGCTTCGGACAGCATTCGCAGGAACGGGCGGATGCTCTGGTAGGGATAGTGCAGCAGCACATCCTTTTCCAGAATCTGCTCCATCACCGGGCGATTGTCCACGATATCCGGCGTTGCCTGCGGATGACGTGGCGCGTAGAACAGTTCCGCGTGGCTGCGCAGTTTATCCTGAATATTAAACAGGAAGCTAATATCCAGCGGCGTATCGTACTCGTAGACGCGCGCGGTGTCCAGTTTCAGCTGGTCGCACAGCTTCTCGATAATGTCGTGCCCGATTTTTCGGCTGAGTTCCAAGCGCACCGGGCAGAGTTTCTGGCGCAGGCGCACGACTTCCGCCATGTGGTCGCGATAGTTGAGGTCTTCGTCGTATACGCTGTCCGCATCAATGTCGGCGCTGCGGGTAATGCGCGCAAGCGTCTTGCTTGCGATGCGGTAGCTGCCGAAAAGCAGCGGCAGATAGTGCAGAATCAGCTCCTCCGAGAGGATATAGCAGCCCGTGCGCTCCGGCACCTCAATCAGGCGCGGGAACATGTTCTCCCCGCACGGAACGATGCCAATTTTTTCCTTCTCGCTGCCCGTGCGCAGGACGGCGACGGCATAAATCTCCTTGTTTTTGAGGAACGGGAACGTCTGCTTTTTGCCCACGACATAAGTCGAGAGCAATGGCAAATAGTCTTCACGGAAGATTTTCGCCAGATACTGCTCGCTTTCCGGGCTGATTTGGCGGAAGTTGACGATGCTGATGCCCTCGTCCTCCAGTTTCTTCAGCACATCGGCATACGTCCGGTCGCGGCGGTCGCACAGCGTGCGGATGCGGCTGACGGCAGCGTCAATCTGCTCGCCGGGGGTCATGTTCGTCTTGTTCTCGCGTGCCTCCTTATCCAGCAGCATCTGGTCATGCAGGCTGCCGATGCGCACCATGAAAAACTCGTCCAGATTGCTCTGGAAAATCGAGAGGAACGACAGACGCTCGCACAGCGGTACGCGCTCATCCTCCGCTTCTTCCAGTACTCGCTCGTTGAACCGCAGCCACGAAAGCTCTCGGTTTTCCGTGCAAGTCAGCATGTTGTCCATCCTATTTTGCCCCTTTCCATCAGTTCATTGCAATATCTTCCAATTTATCACGATAATTGTGCAGCGCTTCCGCTTCCACTTGCTGACGCTCCGCCGTCAATTTTGGGTCTTCCCGCAGGCGCTTCATGCACTTCGCAGCTTCATCCAGCAGCCTTACGTCACCGTCAAGCAGGAAATCCGCCATCATTTCGCCGGATTGCCGCGTACCCATCAGGTCGCCCGGCCCTCGAAGTTCCAAGTCTTTCTGCGCGACGATGAAGCCGTCATTCGTCTGCGTCAGGATGCGCAATCGCTCATTTTCCGCTGCCAGCAGGAAGCACCAGCTTTCCGCTGATCCGCGCCCGACGCGCCCGCGCAGCTGATGCAATTGGCTGAGCCCGAAGCGCTCGGCATTTTCAATCACCATGACGCTCGCGTTCGGCACGTTCACGCCGACTTCGATGACCGTCGTGGACACGAGGACATCGAGATTCCCGGCGGAAAACTCGCTGAGCACCTGCGCTTTTTCGTCCGCGGGCTGTGCGCCCCATGTCAATCCGACGCGAAGCCCCGACAATTCGCCGTTTTTCAGCGCGTCGAACGTCGCCTGTGCGCTGCGAACGTCCTCCATCATCTCGCTGTCCTCAACCAGCGGACAGACCACATACGCCTGATGCCCTTTCAGCACCTCCTGCCGCAGGAAGCCGTACATCCCAGCGCGCTTCTCTTCCGGCACGACTCGCGTCTTGACTGGCGTGCGCCCCGGCGGCAGCTCATCGACGATGGACACATCAAGGTCGCCATAGAGAATCAGCGCAAGCGTGCGCGGAATCGGCGTTGCGGACATAACGAGCACATGCGGCGCTTTCGTGCCGTCCGCGCCTTTCTGCTGCAAGGTCGAGCGCTGCATCACACCGAAACGGTGCTGCTCATCCGTCACAACCAGTCCGAGCTTTTGATACGCCACCTTTTCGCTGATCAGCGCGTGCGTCCCGAACACTGCCTGATATTCCCCGTTTGCGCAAGCCTCCTGTGCCTCCCGCTTCGCCTTCGGACGCATCGAGCCAATCAGCAGGCCGCAGTGGATGCCCAGCGGTTCCAGCATTGCCTTGGCGGATTCGTAGTGCTGGCGCGCAAGAATTTCCGTCGGCGCCATCATCGCCGCCTGGTATCCGCAGGCGCATGTCATGGCAATCGCCCCGAATGCCAGCGCGGTTTTGCCGCAGCCGACGTCGCCCTGCACGAGGCGGCTCATCGCCCGGTCGCACCGCAAATCCGCTGCGATTTCCTCCAAGACGCGCTTCTGCGCCCCGGTCGGCGGGAACGGCAGCGTTTGCCAGAATTTATCCGGCGCATCCGGCGGAACCGGCAGTGCCGTGCCATCCTCCTTGTGTCCGCGCAGCAGCCCCAGCGCCGCCTGATACATCAGCATCTGCTCAAACGCCAGCCGCCGCCGCGCCAGCCGCAGGTTCTCTACATTCAGCGGGAAATGCGCCTGCCGGATGGCGAAATTCAGCTCACACAGCTGATGGCGGATGCGCAGGTCGTTCGGCAGCGTCTCCGGACAGCAGTCATCGACCTGTTCCAGCGCCTGCTGCATCATTTCGCGGAAGGACTTCGCCGGAATCCCCTTCACGGCGCGGTACACCGGCAGGATGCACGGTTCCGTCACCCGCTGCGCATTTTGGAGTACGGGTTTCCCCCGGCTCTGCCCCATACGCCCGAAGAGCATGATGGTCTGCCCGACCGGCAGGTTCTGCATCATCCACGGCTGATTATACCACACCAGCGGCAATTTTCCGCTGTCATCCCAGAGATACGCCGTCACGCGCGTCAAGCCGTTGAAGCGGCTGAGCTTCGGTGCGTCCTGCACAACACCCATCACCAGCACCTCGCCGCCGTTTGCGTCCGCGCAGGGAATCGGGTGTGTTCTGTCCTCGTAGCGCTGCGGAAGAAAATACAACAAATCGCGCAATGAGCAGACGCCCACTGCGCGAAGGGATTCCAGCCGGGTTGGGCCAATGCCCTTGATGGCGGAAAGCTCCATTTGCTTTTTACTCCACAGAAATCAGATAGTAATACAGCGGCTGACCGCCCAGCAGGCAGTCCACATCACAGTTCGGATACTGATCGGCGATTTCCGCCGCCACCTGCTCCGCGTCTTCCTTCGTCGTATCCGCGCCGTAGTAGACAGTAATCAGCTCCGCGTCGTCGGTCACAACGGCCTTCATCATGTCCAGCACAACGTCATGCACGGAATTGCCGCAATACTCAATCTTGCCGTTGTGCATCCCGATGATGTCACCCTTGTGAATCTGCACGCCGTTGTACTCGCTGTCGCGCACCGCGTACGTTACCGTACCGGTCTTGACGTGCTCCGCCGCTTCCGCCATGCGCTTGGCGTTCTCCTCGCCGGACACGTCGTCTTGGAACGCGACCGCCGCGGCAATGCCCATCGCCACGTTCTTCGTGGGGATGACGTGCACTTCCTTCTCCGCCAGTTCCGCCGCCTGATTCGCCGCGAAAATGACGTTGCCGTTGTTCGGGAACACGAACACACACTTGGCGTTGACCTGATTGATGGCGTTCAGAATGTCATCCACCGACGGGTTCATCGTCTGACCGCCCTCGACCACCACATCCACCGTCAAATCGCGGAAGATGCTGGAGAAACCGTCGCCCAGCGACACTGCCACCATGCCAAATTCCTTCGCAGGTTCGGCAGGGGCTTCCACCGCTGCGGGCGCTTTCTCCGCCTCCAGCGCACGCTTGCGCGCCAGCATGTTGTCCACCTTCACATTCACCAGTTCGCCCAGCTCAATGCCGTACTGGATGGCGTTGCCGGGGTCGTTGGTGTGCACATGCACCTTCGTCTCGGTCAGGTCGCCCGTCACCTTGACGCAGTTGCCAATGCGGTTCAGGCGGCGGCGGAAGGAATCCACGTCGCCCTCGGTGCAGTCCTCGCGGAAATTCACGATGTCATACTCCGTGCAGTAGGCGTAAGGCAGATCGCCGGACAGGTCGTGAATATCCTCTTCCACCTGACTATCGCCCGCCAGCAGCGCCGCCGGGTCAGCAATTTCCTCGCCGCGCATGACCGCCGCATAGCCGGTGTAAATCAGCATGAGACCGCGTCCGCCGGAGTCGACCACGCCCGCCGCTTTCAGGGGCGGCAGCATGTCCGGCGTGCGCTTCAAAATCGCCTCGCCGCTGGTCAGAATGACGTTCATCAGCCCATCGTAGTCATCGGGATTGCTCTCGGTGTATTTGATGGCATCCTCCGCAATGACGCGCGCGACAGTCAGAATCGTGCCCTCCTTGGGCTTCATGACCGCCTTGTAAGCAGCTTCCACGCCCATCTGCAGGGCTTTGGCCAGGTCAGCGGCCTCGGCATCGGTTTTACCGGCCAGCGCCTTGGAAAAACCGCGGAACAGCAGGCTGGTGATAACGCCGGAGTTGCCGCGTGCGCCGCGCAGCATGGCAGAAGCAGCGGTCTTGGAGGCCTCGCCCACAGTGCAGCTGTCGTCCAGAGCCTCCAGCTCGCGCACGGAAGCACCCACGGTCATGCCCATGTTGGTGCCGGTATCGCCATCGGGAACAGGGAAAACGTTCAGCTCGTCCACACGGGAACGCTGATTGTTGATGTTGTTGGCGCCAGAGATAATGGCGTCACGCAAAATCTTACCAGAAATCATTCTTTTTTACTCCTTGTACTTGCCGGAAAAGCCCGGCGCTTTCAGACACACCCTGGGATGGTCAGACAAAAATCAGGCGATCACATCGTCTACGGAGACCACAACGCGTGCCACCTTCAGACCGGTAGAATGCTCCACCTCGTCCTTGACGCGGTGGGAGATGCTGCGGGCGGCTGTGGAGATATTCAGGCCGTAGCTCACGGCAATGTGCAGTTCGATCACCAGACGGCCATCCTCCTGCGTGACACGGACACCCTTTTCCGGGTAATCGGAACCGTGCACCATGCTCTTGACGGCATCGGTCATATCACGGGGTGCCATTGCGGCAACGCCGTAACACTGTTTGGCTGCTTCACCTACCAGAGTAGCAAAGTACCCGGACGTAAAGCTGACATCCCCCAGAGGGAAACGGGAAGTGATCATAGTCGCTCTGCTCCTTTATGTTCGTTTTCGTAAAACACATTCAAGGTCTGGGGTACAGCAGGCATCTGCACATGCTGCACCGAGAAACACCCACCTTATTATACAACTTCCGGGGACGGTTGTACAGTTCTAATTGCTGGGATATCCACTTTTTGCACAGTTTTTTGCGGCTTTTGCAGAGTTCGGGCTGTTTCGCAGGAGGCCGATGCTAAGATGCTGAACGTGAGCCGCTTTTTTATCAAACACGAAAGTATGACGAAAGAAAGCAAACAATCTGTTAAAAAATTATAAAAGATGGCAGGGGATGCTTTATCTGACTATGAAAAAGTGCTAAAATAGAATCAAGGATAGGGACCGCGGCGCAGGGTTCCCGCTTGTGCGGATGGACTGCGTTATTTTTTGCGCACGGCGCATGGATCAATGTTTAGGAGCTGTTGTCATGAATATTCTGTTCTTCCTTTCCCCCAAGCAGGATCTGATGTACGTTTACGATGATTTCACCCTTCGGCAGACACTTGAAAAGTGGGAGAATAACCGCTACGCCTCCATTCCGGTGCTCAACCGTCAGGGCAAATATGTGGGCACTCTGACCGAGGGCGATATCCTCTGGGGACTGAAAAAATATCACGGGCTGGATCTGGAAGCGGCTGAGGATGTGCCCATTTCCGCTTTTCCCCACAAACGGGACTACAAGGCTGTCACCGTGACCACCAGCATGGATCAGCTGATCGAAGCAGCCATGAACCAGAACTTTGTGCCGGTGGTGGATGACCGGGGCATCTTCATCGGCATCGTGCGGCGGCAGGCCATCATCCGGTATTGCTACGATAAGACCCGTGCTGAGCAGCACGAGGAAAAACACATTCTGGAATATGCGGCAGCCCATTGAGAAAGGAAAGCTGCGTCACGCTATATTATAATATGTAGGAGACCGCCCTGTTCGGCTGAAGGAACAGGGCGGTCTTTGTTCTGAAAAACTTTGAAAATCCGGTTTATGGGACCTGAACTGTGCAATAATACAGCCATGGAACCAAAAAGGTTCCAAAAATCTGCAAAAAACGGATATGGGAGGGAACCCCTATGAAGGATTTTGAAATGCGTTATGTAGGAAGCCATGTGGAAGTATACAGCGGCAGCGGAGCGTTCTTGTTCTCGGCAGATACCGTGCGGGAAGCCATGGAGGAACTGGCAGAGTAAGAAGCTGCGTTCCCTCGTGATACGGAAAACCGCCTTGCCGGGCCGGAAAACTCGGGCCATTCGGCATGCTCATCCTGCAAAAAACAACTTCTGTGTATGGAGCGACTACAGTCGTTTACGGCTTTAATGTAAAATCAATGTAAAATAATTGAAAAAAGAAAGAGCGAAACTATTAAGAGACGGAAAAAATGTGTAGAAAAAGTGATTTTCTTGTAAAATAAACCTTGTTGTGACGGGATAAAAAATGATATAATAAATCCAAGCGTGGTCATTGTGCACCGTTCTGTGCAGCAGAGCGGCTGACCGCGGCATCTGCCGGGTAAAGCAGGCCCGGTGTGCGGGCAGGGCAGATGGACAAGGATCAAAAGGAAGATCATTTTTAGGAGTATCGTTATGGATATCACACACATTACCTCTCTGTTGGGTGGAATTGCGCTGTTTCTGTACGGCATGTCCATTATGGGCGCTGGTCTGGAAAAGCTGGCTGGCGGCAAAATGCAGGGCGTGCTGCAAAAACTGACCTCCTCTACGCTCAAAGCAGTTATTTTCGGCACCCTGATCACGGGTGTCATTCAGTCCTCGGCCGGCACGGTCGTGATCTGTGTCGGTCTGGTCAACTCCGGCATCATGACCCTTACGCAGTCCGTAGGCGTCATCATGGGTGCAAACATTGGTACGACTGTTACCGGTCAGCTGATCCGCATGGCGGACATCTCCGGCGACAGCCTCTGGCTGACCCTGATCCAGCCTAAGACCTTTGCACCGGTGGTGGCGTTTATTGGCTGCATTTTTTATGTGTTTCTGCGCAGTGCCAAAAAGAAGAACATCGGCCAGATCATGCTGGGCTTCGGCATCCTGTTTACCGGCATGAGCCTGATGGACACCGGTGTGGCTCCCCTGCGTGAGAGTGCCGTGTTCCAGAATTTGTTCGTTACTATGACGAATCCCATTCTGGGCATTCTGGTGGGCGTGGTGGTCACGGTGGTCATCCAGTCCTCCTCTGCATCGGTGGGTATCCTGCAGGCGTTGTCCAGCACCGGCCTTGTCACCTTCAGCTCGGCCATCCCTATCATTCTGGGTGCCCACATCGGCACGGCGTTCACGCCGCTGCTGACCATCGGCGGCTCCTCCAAGGACGGTAAGCGCGCTGCACTGATCCACCTGTACTTCAACATCATCGGCAGTGTGATCCTGCTGGCCCTGGTGTATGCGGTGCAGTTCACCGTTGGCATCCCCATGTGGAACGACGTGATGAACAAGAGCACCATCGCAAACATCCACACCCTTTCCAGCGTGTGCGCCATGCTGCTGTTCCTGCCCTGCAGCGGTGTGCTGTCCAAGCTGGCCATGCTCACTGTGCCGGACAGTGCCGAGGAAGCACAGGAGCTGAGCATGCCGGTGCTGGACGAGCGCCTGTTCAAGAGCCCTGCGGTTGCCCTGCAGCAGGCCAAGAGCGCTGTGGTCAAGATGTCCCGCCGTGCTGCCCGCAATGTGAATCTGGCCGCACCGCTGCTGCTGAAAATGGACGAGGATACGGTCAGCGCCATCCGTGTGCGTGAGAACCTGATCGACCGGATGGAGGTGGCGATCTCCAACTACCTGATCAAAATGACCGATCAGGAGCTGGGCGACGACGAGAGCCACACCGTGACGGAGCTGCTGAACTTTGTTACTGAGTTCGAGCGCATTGGTGACTATGCGGTGAACATCATGGAAAAGGCAGAGGAGCTGGAAGAAAAGGAAGCTTCGTTCAGTGAGAGTGCCACCAAGGAGCTGCTGCTGCTGGAAAATGCACTGGAACGCATCCTGACCCTGACCAACGATGCCTTTGACAACAACGATATGCGCATGGCGGCTCAGGTGGAACCGCTGGAAGAGGTGATCGATGTGATGGCAGAGCGCCTGCGCGACCAGCACATCCTGCGCCTGAAGGACGGCGTGTGCTCCATTGACACCGGCGTTGTGTTCCTGGATGTGCTGAACAATGCAGAGCGCATCTCGGATCACTGCTCGAATATTGCCGCGCGTCTTATTGGCATGGATGCCAGTGAGGACTACGACTCCCATACCCTCAAGAGCATCATGCACCACAATCCCACCAAGGATTACATGCTGGAATACGAGGAGTGCCGCAAGACCTACCTTGTTCCGCTGGAAGAAATGGAAGCCTGAACCTGAATGAGAAAAGGACCTCCGGAGAGCATCCGGAGGTCCTTTTTGCATCACAGTGAAATGGAGTGCTCAGGCACTTTTGGGCAGAGACACAATGACCCAGCGGTGCGGCCCATGGAAGCCGTCCACCTTGGCAGCTTTGCTGCAGGTACCGGGGCTGGGCGGGCCGAGGTGGATGCCGCGGTCCAGCTGCTTGCCGCAAAGACGGCACTGGTAATGGAGGGTGATCTGTTCTGACATAAGGACGCACTTCCTTTTATAACTGCTGAAACGGGTTAAAAAACTTTACCTTGCATCCCTATTATATGTTTTTTATATCGGAATGTCAACAAAAACGATTACAAAATTGGAATAAAAGTAGGCAAATTGCACTTACTCTCCCAGATCTTCCAGCAGCAGGTCCAATTCCCGTTCGCTGTACACCGTCACGCCGCGCTTGATGCGCAGAGCATCGTTCTCCGGCAGGAGATTCGTGTAGATGCCGGTGATGGTAATGAGCACTTCCGGCTGACCGTCGGTGCCGCAGCGGTACACGGCCACCCGTCCGCCTTTGTCGCACAGACGGTAGCTCTGCGCGGCAAGCTCCGGCAGCGCCTGCGCGGCAAGATCTGCTGCAGAGGAGGGCGGGGCTTCGCTGCCGGGATCGGGCACCGGCAGGCGCAGCTTTGGCAGGGCCATCCAGAACAGGCTGAACACAATGGTAAATACGCACAGCCCGTAAAACAGGCAGACACACAATTTGCGCATGGGGTAACACGCTCCCTTCTGGCACAAGTATGCCCAAAAACAGGGGAGAACAGTCAATTTTCACACGGGAATGCTGTACTTTGCATGGCAGAATGTGTTATACTACAATCGATTAGACCTGTTATGGCCGAAGATTGGTTCTTGCCCGCATTCTGTGTGCGTGCTATAATATGGTATTGTGTGCAGTTGTGTGCGCATGGATGGAAGATACCAGCGCACGGCGCTGAAATGCAGCCTGAAATGTTAGGAGGCGATTCCTATTTCCAATATGAAGAAGATCAACCGCTCCGACAACGGACGCCCTGCTGCGCCCAGAGGCCGGAGGGTGAATACGAGCAACAGCCGCCGGGAACCTCAGCATGCCCCCCGGTCCGGACGGGAACCGGAGGAGCTGCAGGAATCCCGTGAAAAGAAAAAGCATCCGCTCCTGCGGTTCATTGGCCGGACCATTGCCACCCTGCTCTGTCTGGGCGTGATGGCAGGCAGCCTGCTGGCTGTGGGTGCCGTCTATTACGTGGTGCAGGCCACGGCCAATGACGGCGATTTGCTGGATCTGGATAACATTGAACTGAGCCAGTCCAGCGTGGTGATGGCCACCGACCCGGACACTGGTGCACAGGTGGAGTACGCGACTCTGCGCTCCTCCAACAGCCACCGCGTGTGGGCAGATCTGGAACAGATCCCTGCCAACCTGCAGTATGCGTTCATCTGCACGGAGGATAAGGATTTCTACAACGAGCCCGGCGTCAACTTCAAGCGCACCATCGGCGCAATGATCAACGAGTATCTGCTGCCTATTTACAGTTCCAAGCAGGGCGCATCCACGCTGGAGCAGCAGCTCATCAAGAACCTGACCGATGACAACAGTGCCAGCGGTATCAATGGTGCACTGCGCAAGGTACGCGAGATCTACCGCGCCCTCTGCCTGAGCCGCAGCTATTCCAAGGAG
>OLYY01000408.1_pt1 | contig 19243 bp, 18 predicted proteins | sample 1673561 | NCBI WGS metagenome assembly OLYY01 (sample SAMEA103958115, study PRJEB25191) | human gut metagenome | biome: human-associated habitat [ENVO:00009003]; feature: intestine environment [ENVO:2100002]; material: feces | place: Germany | collected 2013/2015
TGCCGCAGATATCCGTTCACCGTTGAGTGTTTATAAGTTATAAGTGCTTTTTTTAAAATAATCATACTATAAAATATCGAAAGGGCGTATAATACAAAAAAGGAGACCCCCTCGAAAGAGAACCTCCTGATTGGTTAGTGATATGGCATTGGGGACGCTATTTGGGTGGTTTGATAATCCCGTTGATTACATCATTTACATCCTTGTAGTTGATGTATCGATGGGATTCATCTATCACCTTATCCTGATAAGCAGCTTTTATCTTCTCTACTGTCTTTGCACCAGCATCATCGTTATCCAGATAACAATGTATCACGGTATATTCCTGCAGGTATGGCATCAGAACCTTGATGTTACTGACAGAATTGAGAACGAGATAGTCGCATTCATGTGGCAGACAAATCTCATTGTCTGTTATCCATTTCTTGATACTGGCATATGTCAGCATATCAAAGAAACCTTCAAAGATACAACATTCTTTGTGTAGCTCGTTGTTTGGTCTGATGATTGAAATCGACTTTTTGCCGATGCTTCGTTTGCAGTATTTGTTTCTTGCTTCCATTCCTCCCTCGATATTCTCAAAGGCTATGGCATAGTAACTCTTGTTATAGATACGATAATGTACTTCCTTGCAATACTGCTTGGCTATGTCATAGTCTATTCGTCTCTGCAAAATGTAGTCTTTGAGATAAGGATGACTGAGACCAATGATACGCTCAATGATGGTGTTGGCTTCTTTTGCCTTCTCTCGCTGGGCAGCCTGGTCTTGCTTCCAGGCCTCCTTTCTCTCATTTTCCTTCCTTTGGGCTTCATAATCCTCTGAATATTGAAGATGATGCTCCTTTATCTTCTGCTCCAGATAGGTCAGAACTTCATGATTGTTCCAGGAAGGATTCATTTTCTGAACCAGATTGATGAGATTGCCACCTTCGCCAGCTCCAAAGTCATTCCATAGATTCTTCTTGGGACTGACATTGAATGAAGGCGATGCCTCAGTCCTAAAAGGAGACAGATACCAATAGTTCTCCTTTAATATATAGACATGATGATAGCCCTGTGATTCAAGGAACTGCACAATGCTGACTGATTTGATTTCTTCTATAGTCATGTTGTTACATATTTTATGGGCACATATTAGTTTAATATATATATACCCGGTTAAACTTAAACTTATAAACTTACTTGGACGGAAACAGAGTAGGGTGATAATGGTAGCCGTCTTTCTCTTTTGTTATCAACTTTCGTTCATTGAAAATCTTTAGCATCTCCTTCACGGCATTATCACCACGTTTGTAACCTTCTTCGGCATAAGCTTCACCCAGAGCCTTTACCAAATCGACGTATCTCTGTGGGGTACTCTTGGAGAAAATCTTTTGAAGTACCATCGTATGAACATCGTCAGGCAGAGAGGTGAGCGGCTTGTCTTTGGGCTTGACAACAGTGACGTGATAACCGACATCAAGGACAGGCAGAGAGTTATCGTCAATGTGGAATGCCCAGCTCGAAAACTCTTTGTCTCGCATGTGCATGGGTCTTACCTCACTGATATTGGCATCCTGCTTGTTCTTGCTGATAATCAACACCGTTTCTGCCTTATTCTCCAGCTCTGTACCAATATGACCACGAGTATTGTTGTCATTCTTGTTAAGGTGGAGCACGCAATGGATATGCAGATCATACTTGCTCGTCCATGCCATTAGCATCGTCATTACGTCTGTGGACTCCTTGGCATTGTTGATGTCATACATGAGATCTCGCAAGCCATCGATAACGACAAGTCCCACACCATCAAATGTTCTTAGCGCATAATCTATGAGGGCAATGCGGAGAGTAGGAGTGAACTCCCTTAGACCATAGAATTTGATGCGCTTGTCTTCCTTGTTAAGGCTGAGTCCTGCCAGTCGGTAGATTCGCTCAACAACGTTGTGGCAATGATAGCGACTCTGCTCGGTATCGAAATAGAGAATTTGTCTCTTTCCTTCTGGAAAACTTGCCCGGTAGTTGAGTACCGTGGAATTGGTTAACGCAGCTGCTACCATCGCCGTGATGTTGAACGTCTTTTTGCTCTTTGCCTTACCTGTTGATGCACTGAAATTTCCGAAAGTGGCAATGGTACAGTCACCGACCCATAACACCTGGGGTGGTACGGGCGGTTTTTCTGAAGCTTTTATCTCTCCTTGTCTGAGATAGCTTTCCAGTTCACTGTCGTTGAAAGCACTCTTGCACAGCATGCCTACTTCCAGGGAACCTGCTGCAGACTCTTCTTTTTCACTTTTACTGTTTCTTCCTCTTGCCATTGCTTCTTTCATTTTGATTTCTACACTTTGAGGGGTCAATCACTATCTCAGACTTTTCCAAGAGAGCCGTCAGTTGGACATCAGAATAAACTCTGGTCTTGTTTTTCTTTCTGTCTTTCATAACGCTTCTCTATTTATTGGCACTGTCCTTTCGTGCCGGGGTGATATGGTTGTTGCGCATCCATTTCAAAAGCTCCTTCTTGTCGAAATAGATGGTTTTCCCCTGTGGCTTGTAGTGAGGAATCTCCATGTTCATGGTGAGCTTGTATATCTGAGACTGAGAAACGCCAAGATATTCCGCAACCTCGGTGGTGGTGAGCATCTCTTTATTTGAGAAATATCTTTCCTCAATCTTTGAAAGTCGCTCGTTAAGTGCCTCAGGTTCTACCGAAGTGAGTTCCTTTACTCTCATCTCCAAAAGTTCAACTCTCTTGGCAAGTATGTTCATGTCAATTTTACTATTTCCCATTTTCTTAATACTTTTAATGTTAGACAATAAGGGGGCTACCCCCGAAACTGAATCGATTCGGGGGCAAAATTACCCCAATAAAATCTAATACAACTGACCTTACTCCTGACACTCGGAAGTGTCAGGGGGGATGTAAGGAGATTTTTCTTTTCAGTTGTTTAACTTACTTTACTTCATCGCATTTCTTTCAGTTGTTTTGCAAAATCCAGAAACTCCCCACTTGGGAACTTTGCAGATGAAGCCTTCAGTTCACTGAGTCGGCTGCTGATAGCACCTCGCTTGGATGCCTTTCCCGTACTCTTAGGGGTGAGCAGCTGATTGTCCGCAATAAGTGATACCCAGTTGTGGGGAATCATCTTCTCGATAGACAAAGCATACAGCAATTGAAGTACCTGTCGCATGTTGACTACAACCAGAGATTCATCCAACGCACATCTTCATCGATACCATCTACAAAGAAATTCGACTCATTGGCGAATTTCGTAATGAGTCGAATCTGTTCTGGAGTGAATGAAGCCAGAATGCGAGGGCTTTCAACCACAACTTCAATGTGGTTGAATTCATAAACCATAGTCTCAAAGTCTCCTTTCTCAAATGAGGACTTGGTGAAGTACTTGATGACAAGGTCTTTTCTGGTGATAAGCAACTCATACAAGCTGAATACATGCTTGAAATGGTTGCGGATGATCAGCTCCTCGGAAGAGAAGACCGGCAGGTGATAGCTAACAAAGTCGTTGACATATCTGTCATACAACTTGCCATCGTTAAGGATTTCCAACTTGTACTGCTCGTAAGCAGCACGATAGAGTGTCCAAAGCTCATCTTTGGAAAGCTCAATCTCTTGTTTTGGACAATGATCTGAGCATTGTAAACACAAAAAGAGAGAGCACAGAGGAATTGTTCTTCTGACTCATATTACTTTTTGTTAATGAATAAATTTGAAATACGCCTACTTAATGAAGCAGGCGGAAATGTGTATTTAACTTGACGTTTATTTGCTATGTAAGTCATCATTTCAGTGCAAAGATACACCAAAATTGTGCAGTCTATCTGCATTCAGTATAAAAAATAACATCAGTATGATTATTTAGACTATTATCAAAAGAAAAGCCTACATTAGGGAATATCCAATGTAGGCTTCTGAATTTTAGGCACTTATCTGTCCTATAAAGTTCTTTGTCTTGGCCTTTTGCTGAGTATCTGATTAATCTCCATAGTGCTGATTGGAGCCTCTATCTTGCAGCCAGATTCTAACCATTTGATAAGGTCATCCCTAAAGAAGGTGTATTTCTTACCCTTCTGATTGACAGGGATTTCTCCGTTCTGTATGTAAGTGTACATAGTGGATTTCTTGATTTTAAGAAATTCACAAGCTTCCTTCACATCCATTGGAATATGATCTGACACGGAAGGTCTTTTAGTCCTGCGTACTTCTTCTCGAATCAGTTCCATAGACTGGTCAAGAAGATCGAATCTTTTCAGTATCTCTGACAATACTTCTGGTATGTCATTGAATGTTATTTGTCTTTCTTCGTTCTGCATATTACAAACTTTCTTTATTTCTGATGATGAAATTGATAATCATTGTAATCGGGTACATCTATCTCAATTACGCATTTGCCCTTCTGTCTCAATGTGCGTCTCATGCTTTCCACTTCAACATCCTGGAGTTCGGTAGGAAAACATAGCTTTATGAAGGTAGCTCGTTTCTGACCGCTCCAGCCAAGGCGTTCTCCAATATTCCAGGAGTAATGCCTGATGTCGAGAGTATTCAAGGTTCCATTTGTTTTCACAGGAACAATACATGATTCAGGGATGTCGTACAGTTTGATGTTCTGACACAGTATCTCCAAGTACTCATCTGTCATATATGGAGAAAGAATTGAGTAAGTGTAGTCTTTGACCGCATCATATTTAGAACTTTCAAGACTATACTGCCTGTTGCGATAGCGTTCACGCATTTCTTCCGCTTTCTCTACATCCGATATGGATGATTCGCTTGAAGAAACAGTATTGTTTATCACGATGTCTCTCACCGCTTGCGGCTTACGTAAGTAGAATATCATCGGCAAAGAGAAACCGAAATCAGAGTCCGGAACCGTCACCATCAGGTTAGCAATCGCTCCATGTATTCTTGGAGCGACCACTACCATAATGATGGTGAGCATATTTGAAATGAGGAGAATCAAGAAGTTCTCTTTTAACTTTTTAATCATTGCAATTGTTACTTTTTGGAGTTTTTGTGACTGCAAAGATATAGAGAATCTTGCTATTTTCTACTATTTCGTATCAACAAAATGCGTCTCTTAAACACTATTTATTATTCTGTGTTTCAATGCTTTAAACGATATTTTATTTTCTCTTATTTGCCGTATTATAATCTTATTTTCTCTTATTTGCTTTTGGGCACATCTTGCTTTCTGTTGGCTTCGCATCGTCTTTCACGTTCGTTAACGTAATTCTGCCTGCTGCCTCACGTGTTTTTGGATTTGCGTGAGAAGCGTAGATCTGCGTTGTGCTGACATTCTTATGGTTGAGCAGATGCTGAACGGTATAGATGTCTGTACCAAGTTCGAGCTGCAACGAGGCATACGTATGACGGAAGCAATGGAAGGTGATATGCTTTTCGATACCGCATTCTTTTAGCCAGTTCTGCATCACACCATACGTCATAGTACGTTTGAAACCTTGGAAGATATATGTTCTGTTGGTTTTTGGATGGATTAGAGCATATGCATCATCACCAATTGGAACCTGGGTTTGGCATTTTGTCTTCACGCAAATGAAATCCAGATAATATCCACCATCAGCATAGCTACGGATGTTTTCCCATTTCAATCTCAGGATGTCGCTGATACGGAGACCAGTCAGACAAGAGAACAAAGCTGCCTTTCGAACCACCGGAATAGAACATTCTGTGTTGTACATTCTTCTAACTTCCTCCAATGTAAGACTTTGCTTTACTGGCGTTGTACATGAAATGTTTTCCAAAAGGCTGGCAAGATCATCTGTCAGCCTTCGCTCACGGTATGCCTTTGTCAAAACCTGCTTGAACACATTCCAATAGGCTGATGCCGTATTTCTGGAAATAGACTTCTTGATAACATGTCCACCTCTTGATGAAACTTTGGTGTCAAGGAGATATTCCATGTACTTGTTGCAATAAAGTACATCAAGCATCTCAAATGTACATTTACCTTTACTGAACTTCTCGAAATGCTTGTAGGCTGCATCACACTTCACATAGTTGCGATTGACCATATTTCTGAAATATTCGAGAAAGTCCTCCTTCAATCTGTCACGGTTGAAGAAATCGTATTTCTCATCGAGAACATCAATGTACACCTTACAACGAATAGCTTCTGCCTTGGCGAGAATCTTCTCATTGTAGAGCTTCTCCTGCTTGTTGGCAGGATCGGCATAAATGTACATGCCAAGTGAGCGACGGCGTATCAACTCCATCGTCTCCGGGTCTCTATATCCTGGCCAGAAGTCCAGGAAAAGTGACTTTGTTCCGTTGCGTCTGTCACGCATACGGAGCTTAACGGTTTTACATACTTGCATAATATATCTGATTTTTGTATTAATAAAATTCGGTTGCAAAATTCTTAAATGATACTACATTGACAGCAGTAAAGAGAAAGTAAATCATACTATTCAGTATAATCTGTTTTCAAATCATCATTTTTGAAACGTTTTTCCATGAGTCTGTCGAATTCTTCTTTTCTAAAGAACATGAATTGCCCCTTCTTTACTTTAGTGACTTTGTAACGCTTGACGTAATAATGAACAATATCCTTTGTCATTCCATACTTCTTCATAGCTTCTTCTACGGAATAGTAGCGTTCTCTTCCTTCGAAATATCCAGTCTTCAGCGCCTGGATGTGCTGCTTTGAATAGTAGGTTACTCCATATTCAACTTTTGAAGGTATCTTATGCCTGTGGATGAATGAACGTACTGCGTCATGCGTCATCTTGTAGGTATCTCTCATCTCTTCAGGAGTGATCCAGTCATTTATATCCGCATACTTATGCTTTTGATTATACAGGATGTCAATGGCCTTTTTCTCATAGAAGTTGAAATTTTTAAGAGCAATTTTAGGAGTTTTGTTCTCTCTTGTCATCACACCGACATGCTTGATGGTAATCTTGAACATTTCTGCCACTTCCTCAGTAGAGTAATATCCTTCTGGAGTAGGAGGACATGCTCTCTCCTGTGCCTTTGCTTGGAAGATGACACGTTCTGTTCCATCCTGGTTCTCCACTTTCTTGGTGTTGCCCATTCGCTGTTGAGTAATCTTGTCGAAGTCGGTTCTATAGATCATCGTGAACTTACCTCGCTTCTCTGTCCTTACATCATAATTTTTAAGAGTGTAGCTAATCTGATCCTTTGTTAAGCCATACTTTTCTGAAATCTCTTCGTAAGTGTACCAGTCCGGATCTACCTCATTACCTTTTTGCTTGATACTATCGATATGTATCTTTGAGTAATAGGCTTTACCATTTCTGTTTACCCTTGGTACCTTGTGATAGGTTACAAAACTCATAGCGTTAGTTCGAGTCATACCATACATCTCCATCACCTGATCCATTGTATAGTAGTTGTCGAGATCGATTTCTTCAAGAAGGTCTGCAAACTTTGCATCAACTGCCTTTTTACTGAAGAAGGTGTTACGTCCTACATAGACTTTTGGAATACCCAAACGGTCACAGCGTCCCCATACGGCCTTGCGACCGATATTATATTTCTCCATGATTTCACGCAAAGTATAATACTCCTGGTCATCTTTGCGTTTATAGCTTTTCTTCTTGTATGCACCAGCTTCCTCAAAGTACTTATCAAGATCTTCACGACGAACATATGTCTTACGTCGTAGTCTGACAGCTTTGAGTGTTCCAGAGTAAAAGCATCGATACACAGTAGTAACACTAACACCAAGAAGAAATGCGACATCTGAAGGTGTCAAGAAAGGTCGAGAAGCGATTTCCAGACTTTGCAAATTCTGAGCATCGTCCTTCTTACTTTCTCTTGCTTTTTTCTTTTTCTCAGCTTCTTTCTTCCGATGTACAACACGAGCACACCTCTTGGAGCAATACTTATTTGTGATTTTGGTAGCAATGAACTCTTCACCACATACCTCACATTTTCTTAAAATTCTCATTTTTGCTTGCTATTTAGTACCCTATGAGACCCCCTAATTCTTTTGCAGCAATTTTCACGTTTTTGCAGCAATTTTCATGATGGTGTCCAACATGAGAAATGTCGGTCACTGGAAAGGTTTGCAGATTTTGCAATTAGTGTCCAAAAATAGAATTTTGGCTTTCCATTTGATCACAGAATTGAGGGCCACGAATGAAATTTGAGCCAAAAATACACCAAAATATTGGTTTCTACAAATTACAAATGGAATGTGTTAAGACGAAAAAAGCCACCTAAATAGGTGGCTTGCAAGCAGTTATAAAAATGTTCGTTTTAGAGCTGTCCAGGGGGTTACTTCCCCCACGCACTATACGTAACCAGCTGAATATCAGTTACTTAATGTATATTTGGACCACATGAAAGCCGGACTTAAAAGTAAGGTTTTTTATCTCCTTAATTATCTGATATTCAGTGCTTTTTAGTCCTACTTTCCTACTTTTTTCAAGTATCTTTTTAAGCCCTTTTCTACGCCTTCACTTTCCGATGCAAAAGTGACTGAAAATGTTTCCTAACACCTCGTCGGTCTGTATCTCACCACCAGTGATCTCGCCGAGATGATAAAGACAGCTGCGGAGGTCCTGACTCACAAGGTCGGTGGGGAGGGATGAGCGTAAGCCGTCAAGCACACGAACGATGTCGGCATGTGCGGCACGAAGCGCCTCTATGTGACGTATGTTGCTCACAATCACGTCGTCCTCCGATTCGGTGGCTAAAGAGAATGATTGGCTTAACAGCTTTCGCAACTCTTCTATACCTGCTCCTGTCTTGGCTGATATGCTTAAGCACTTTATCGTTGAAGACATTTCTGATGTTAAAAGCTCTTGTGATGAGAAATCAGAGAGGGTAGAGGACACAGGAACGGCAGATGACGTTGCGATGAGGTCACACTTGTTATAGACAAGAATGAGGGTCTTGTTTTTGCACAAGGGAACAACTCTTGGGGCGAGTTCCTGTAGTTGTTTATCAGCACATGTGGCATCGAGAAGAAGAAGTACTATCTCAGCCTGTTGTGTCTTCTTTATGGTGCGTTCTATGCCTATGCTTTCTATCTTATCGTCTGTGTCTCTTATGCCTGCTGTGTCTATGAAACGAAACAGTTGACCGTCAATGGTCACGGTGTCTTCTATGACATCGCGTGTGGTGCCGTGAATGTCGCTCACGATGGCTCTCTCTTCGCCCACAAGGAGGTTGAGGAGTGTCGATTTGCCTGCATTTGTTTCGCCGATAATGGCCACGGGTATGCCGTTTTTTATGGCGTTGCCTTGCTTGAAAGAGCTAATCAAGCGGTTGATGACGTGCTCTATCTTGTCGGCAATGGTCACGAGCTCTGCACGGTCAGCAAACTCGACGTCTTCATGGTCGGGGAAGTCGAGCTCAAGCTCCATTAGTGAGGTAAGGTGCAAGAGCTTGTCGCGCAAGACAGACAACTCTTTGCTGAAAGATCCTCGCATCTGGTTCATGGCCATGCGATGAGAGGCGGCTGTGTTAGAGGCTATAAGGTCTGCCACCGCCTCGGCTTGCGACAGGTCCATCTTGCCGTTGAGAAACGCTCGTTGCGTGTATTCGCCTGGGCCTGCTGCCCTGCATCCGTTCTGAATGAGCAGTTGCATGACTTGCTGAAGAATGTAGGCTGAGCCGTGGCACGATATCTCTACAGAGTATTCGCCTGTGTAAGAGTGAGGGGCGTGAAAAATGCTTACGAGCACCTCGTCAACGGTCTGTCCTTCCGAACCTATAATATTGCCAAAGGCGAGGGTGTAAGCTTTTCGTTCTTCGAGCTTTTTGCCTTGCTTTCCATCGCGGCTTGTGGCGGGTACGAAGATGCGGTCGGTTATGGTTATGGCCTGGGGTCCGGAAACACGAATAATGCCGATGGCACCGCCAGAGGCGGTGGCAACGGCACATATTGTATCAGATGATAAGTGAATGTTCATTTATAAGGGTTTTAGATGCGGTCAAGCACCAGTTTTATGAGATTATCGATATGGTTCTTGTAGCTTGTGTCGGCCTTTCCTGCACGACGGTTGGCTATTACCATGCAAGCTGTTGTGGCTCGATGGCCCATAAGGCGTGCCAAGCCTGCAAGGGCAGAGCTCTCCATCTCAAAGTTGGTTATGCGATGACCTTGATACTCGAAGTTTTCTATCTTTTCATTCTGGTGAGGGTCTGTGAGAGGCACACGGAGCTGACGGCCCTGAGGTCCGAAGAAGCCTCCACATGCCACGGTCACACCGCGCACCATGTCTTTCTGAGCTATGCGCTCCACCATCTCCTCGTCGGCATGTATGACATAAGGTGCCGGCATGCACATGTTGCCGCTCCAGCCAAGATGGTTGAGAAGGGCGCGTTCAAAGGGCAGGTCACACACGGCGTTGCGTCCGGCATAGAAATTGAGCAGACCATCGAAGCCAACCGATATTTCTGAGCAGATGAATGTGCCTTCGGGTGTGAACGGCTGCAATCCGCCACAGGTTCCTATGCGCACGATATCGAGCTGACGAAGCTCGGGCTTTAGTGTGCGTGTCTTGAAGTCGATATTTGCCATGGCGTCAATCTCGTTCATCACAATGTCTATGTTGTCGCATCCTATGCCTGTAGATATTACGGTTATGCGCTTCTCTTTGTATGTGCCTGTTATGGTGTGAAACTCACGGCTTTCGATGTCGCACTCTTTGGTGTCGAAATGAGAAGCTACGAGGGCTACACGTCCAGGGTCGCCGACCAGTATTACCTTGTCGGCAAGATGTTCGGGTGTGACATGTAGATGGAAGATGCTTCCATCCTTATTGATAATAAGTTCTGATTCGGCAAAATATTTTTCCATAGTGTGTTAATAAAATTGTTGGTTATTTTCAATGTCTCTTATTTTTTTTGTTAGACTGATGATGTTGTTTATAGCCGTCTGCTGTGCCCGCTCGTTGGCCATTATGGTCTGTGTGAGCTGCACTTTGCTTGTGCCGTTAACCTTTCTGAAGCTCATGCGTTGTTCATCGAGAGTTTTGTTAATGTTGTTAAGCTTGTCGCGTTCTGCAAGCAGCTGTGCATAGAGCTGTTTGCTCTCTTCGCTTTTGAAGCTGTCTGCATTGTTGTAAGCAAGCTCGTCGTTCACGATAAACGTCTGTTCTGCAGCGTGTGTGGCGGCGTTTGCAGATATGCGCATCGTCTTGAGCTGTTTCAAAGCTTCGTTGCGCTTTTGCGGCGAGGACCATGTGTCGCGTATGTGTGTGAGCTGAGCCAGCTGCTTGAGCGCCTTTTCGTCATAGTTGTCAGCATCATAGTTTTCGCGGTTCTTTGCCAGTTTGATGGTGTAAATGCACACTTTACCCTCGGGCTGTCGGCGCGTTGTTGCAAACCAAGCAAAACTGTTCACGTCGTCCTCAACATACAGGTAGTCGTCGCTATGCGAGTTGATTGGCAGTCCCACATTCTCTGGCTGAAGAAATTTTCCTTCATCCGGATCGTAACGTGTCATGAAGATGTCATAGCCTCCCAATCCGTCGTCGGCTTTAGCTGCAAAGAAGAAGGTCTCGCCGTCTGATGTCATGAATGGATAGTTGATGTGTTTCATGTCTGCTCCCAAGCCTTTTATCAACTGTGGCGCGCTCCATATAGAGTTGAGCTTCTCCCGACAATAGAGTTTTGATGTTCCCGTGGTATCGGTTTCTGCATAATAACATTTGTTTTCGAAGCCGTTGACATAGACGTATGTTTCGGGCAAGGTCTTGTCGTGGAAGAAGCTGTTGTATGGTACAATCTTCCCAAGGTCAGGTGTGAGCGCTATTGTGCTGAGGGCCTGTGTCTTGTCCACGACCACGCTGTCGACCACAAACAGACGTTGTGTGTTATCGAGCATCTCCTCAAAAAGTTTGTTTTGTTTCTCTTTCTGTATGGCTTCAGCTGTCATTGGCTTTGGTGCAACCTTCTTGCTCCTTCTTTGGGCGGTTGCGCTTAAAGAGGAAGCGAGCAAAAGCATGGCTGCTGCAAATTTTATGTTTATCATAATTTCACTTGAGTTTTGTTCTTTCTTATTATGGAAAATTGTATTATATCGTCCTGATTTGTAATGAACATTACAATGCTGTTATTTCACTCTAATCACTCTAATGCCGAGGTTTGACGGATGCTTCTTCATGTACGCATAGAGAGTTTGTTTGTCATCAATGACCTTATGGTCGAGCGACGAGGCGTTCATTAGATGAAGCTGTCCGTCCTTGTGCCACACGGCGTAACCTACATGAGATATTTCCAGGCCGGTTTTCTTTGTCACAAGGGCCAGAATGTCGCCGTCCTTAACCACCTTGCGCAGCTGCTTCGGCTTGTTAAGCATGGATGTAGGGATGTAACGCACGGTTTTTCCGCTAACCGCCTTCTCTGCTTTCGCTATTTCCTTTATATATTGCGCGTTGCCTTTGAGCATGGGATAGCGGTCGGCATGGGTGCTCATGAAGTTGGCCATGATGGTTTGTTTGGCCGTGAAGGGTGGGTTTGGGGCTTGCTGTTCCTGAACTATCCCTTTCTTTGTGTTGTCCTCAATCCATGTAGAGAAATAGTGTAGACGTGATGGATAAGACACCTTTCCGCCAGCATATCTTATCTTTTGTATGTTAGAGCAGAAGTCGGCGAAACGTGTTGTCTTATTCTGTACGCACAGATACATGGCAAGCACGTTTTCAACGAACGTTGTGCAGTCAAGCTGCATGGTGTTTATGACGAGATGTTCTGTCTTGCCTTTCTCCAGCGTTTGTGCCACATAAGGCACGCCGAGGAGCTGGCGGCCAATGTAGACGATGGTGTTTGTTCCAGCAGGTTGACTGGATGCTTGCTTCATTATCTTCTCGGCTATTATGCTGTCGGTCTTTGTATATATTCGTTTTGTTGCGTTTATGTTTTGTAGAGATAACGCTGCGAAAGCGAAAAGTAAAATTGCTTTTTTCATATTGGCAAAAATGGTTTATATTTAAGAAAATAGTTTTATGTTTCGTTAATTTTTATCGTTTACAGAAATTGAAGCCTACATAAATGTTGAGGTTTCCAAAGAAGTTGTTTGTAGAAAACCGCTTCTTGCTGTAGTTGTAAGAGTGTAAGATGGTGCTAGCTCCTGCGTACCATCGGTTGTTGTTCCACACTATTCCGAAGCGTCCCACACCATCGAGATTGAAGTTGTGAATGTCAAAATTTTTGAAATTAAATTCCGACTTCTCTCCCTCACCCATGGTTTTCTTGTAGCCCAAGGCTAAGGAAAGCGATGTGGCAAAGAGCCATTGTGGAGCGAAGACAAAGTTGTATGCATAGCCTCCAGACACAGAAATGTCTGTATATTTGACCTTTCCCATGCCAAGCTCGCTGTCTGTAGGTATGCTTGAAGCATCTGGTCCTAAATGGTCATGTATAAGGGCGTTAAGCTTCTCAATGTCGATATCGAGCGAGTGTTGCGTGTAACCTATTCCCAACAACGCCGATCCACAGCTTCGCTTCTGCATGGTGCTTTGGCTGAAGGCTGCCGGATAAGAAAACCTGCGATGGTTGAAGATGTAATAGAGGTTAAAACCTTTGATACTTACGTTCAGACCATCGTAAGAGACGTTGCGTATGGGCGATGTGTCGATGTCGCCAGACAGGGTCATGCGGCGAATGCGATAATCATTGCCCGTCTTTCGATAGAATAGGTCTATGCCTATTTGCGAACTGTAGAGACTGAGGTCAAACTCTTTTTTCTTCTTGCTGGCACTTAGGTTGTTGAGGTCCAAGGTGTAGCCAAGGAAAACCCAACGCCATCCGAAATAGGGGCCGAGCTTTACAGAAGGCTTTGGGGCGAAAGTAACGCTCGTATCGTGCTCGGTGGTCAGACGGTAAACCTCGTATGTGTTTGTGTTTTGGAGCATTACGGTATAATTGTAATGTTGTGGTTCAATATAGGTCGTGTCGACACGACTAAACTCTTTCACAAACTCGTATAGGCTGTGCCCCACGCGCTTGAACAGTCCGCGACGTTTGGGCACAGAGTCGCATTCTTCTGTCTGTGCCGCGGCTTTAGGGCAAAAGCACAGAAGAGATGCCACGAAGACCATTACAGTCGTCAGCTTGTTCATTTATTTTTTTCTTTTTAAGTTTAATAAAATTGTTTGTCTTGTTTTGCACAAGTTTTTTACAGCTTGCCCAGAATGCGGTCCATCACCCAGTTTACGGGTGTGGCACTCACGCTTCTACATTGGCACACGCCTATGCCTTGCAAATCTTCTATTACCGATTTGATTATAGGAAGTTGCACATAAGGCGGGTTTGGCACAGTTATGCTTACGGCCCCTTCGGTTGTTATAAGACGTATGGGGTTGTAGGTATAGACGGAGAAGCTGAGCGTGCCTTTCTCACCGATAATCTCTATGCAGTCTTGTTTTGCACTCTGGTGTCCAACGAAGCACCATGAACCGCTGCCAGGCAGACCGTTCTCGAAGAGGAAACATGCGCTTATAGAGTCTTCTGCCTTATAGAGGTGTGCTCTGTTAGCACAATAACCATGCGCCTTTACAATCACGCCGAAAAGATCTTGTATGAGATCCAGCTGATGCGGGGCTAGATCATAGAAATAGCCTGCTCCAGCGATGTCAGGTTGTAAGCGCCAGGGTAGGTTAGGCCCGCTGTTATAGTCGAGGTCGCGTGGTGGAACGGAAAATTTAATCTGCACGTTCATAACGTTGCCAATGCGTCCCTCGTTTATTATCTGCCTTATTTTTTGAAAGTAGGGCAGATAGCGACGATAATAGGCCACGAAACAAGGCACGCCCGTCTGCTCGCTTATGCGGTTTATGCGTGCGCAGTCTTCATAGCTCGAAGCCAACGGCTTCTCCACATACACGGGTTTGCCCGCCTTCATGGCCATGATGGCAAAAGTGGCGTGGCTCGATGGTGGCGTGGCAATGTATATGGCGTTTACCTCAGGATCATCGATTAGCTCCTGTGGGTCTGTGTACCATTTTGGAATGTTGTGTCGCTCAGCATACGATTTTGCCTTGTCTTTGCTTCGGCTCATTACTGCAACAACCGACGAACCTTCGACCTCGTTAAACGCTGGTCCCGACTTCTTCTCTGTAACCTCGCCACAACCTATAAACCCCCATTTTATAGTTTTCATTTTCTTTCTGTTTTTTTATTGAAGCTTTTAGCAAATTATCACTTGTGCGCTACAGCTGTTTCTGCTTGCTTGGTTCTGTCACTCTACAGACGTGAAACCTGCTTTACACCCTTCACCATGCGTAGCTTCTTCAGCAATTGCTCCAGGCGTGACGTGTCGTCAAGCAGCACCACGAGGTTACCGCTAAACAAACCGTCCTTGGTGTCTATGTTTATGGACCTCATAACAATTTTCTCTTCCTTGGAGATAATGCTTGTTACGTTGTTCACGATACCAAGGTCGTCATTGCCTATTATGCGTATGGTTATGGCATATTGAGATGAGCCCTTGCCGCTCCAACGTGCTTTCACTATGCGGTAGCCGAAGCGCTTACGCAGCTCCGTGGCGTTAGGACAGTTTTCACAATGAATCTTTATTCCGCCGTTTATGGTCACAAATCCAAAGATGGGGTCGCCATAGATGGGATGACAACATTTGGCAAGCGAATAGTCGATTCCTTTAAGGTTACTGTCTATCACGAGCACATCGTCGTTGCCCTGAGCAATGGCATCATCGGGATTCTCGTAGTTAAATTCGTCTGCCGACCTCACAGGACCGTTCGTGTTGGCGTTGTCGTGATCTCTAATCTCCACATACTGGTCAATGACGGCGTTCACGTCGAGCTTCTCGTCGGCAATCTGCTTGTAGAAGTCGGATACCTCCTTGAACCCCAACTTCTTTATGAGGTGTTGCATGGTACTATCTTCAAGCTCAATCTTGCGGTTCTTCATCTTGCGGGCTAGTGTCTCCTTGGCAAACAGTCCGTCCTTGACCTGTGTCTCCTTAAGAGCCAATTTTATCTTCGCCTTGGCACGACTTGTCTGAACAATATTAAGCCAGTCGAGCTTCGGCTTCTGCGTGCTCTGCGTAAGAATCTCGATGGTGTCGCCCGAGTGTAGCTTCTCGCGCACAGGCACAATGCGCCCGTTTATGCGTCCGCCAACACATTTGTTTCCCACGCCCGAGTGGATGTGGTAAGCAAAATCGAGCACGGTCGCTCCCTTAGGAAATTTCAGCAGGTCACCCTTGGGTGTGAACACAAACACCTCGTCCTCATAGAGTTCCATCTTAAACTGGTCCATGAGCTGCAGGTCGTCGTTGGCTTCTAGAGCTGTGCGTATGTTGTTAAGCCACTCGTCAATGCCGCTTTCACCCTTAATACCCTTGTAACGCCAATGGGCTGCCAGTCCACGTTCCGCGATCTCGTCCATGCGCTCAGTACGAATCTGCACCTCCACCCATTTTTTCTGTGGTCCTAGTACGGTTATGTGCAAGCTCTCGTAGCCGTTCGATTTCGGCACGGAGAGCCAGTCGCGCAGACGCTTGGGGTTAGGCTGGTACATGTCGGTCACAATAGAGTAGACTTGCCAACATTGCATCTTCTCTTTCTCCAATGGCGAGTCGAGAATTATGCGTATGGCGAAGAGGTCGTAGATGCCTTCAAATTCGCAACGTTGCTTCTTCATCTTCTGCCAGATAGAGTGAATGCTCTTGGTGCGGCCTTTCATGTGAAACTTCAGGCCTGCTTTTTCCAGCTCTGCCTGTATAGGGCCAATAAACTGCTCTATATAAGCGTCGCGAGCCTGTTTCGTGGCGTTGAGCTTGTCTTTAATCATGTAGTAGGCGTCGTGCTCAAGATACTTCAAACTGAGATCTTCGAGCTCACTCTTCAGCTTATAAAGACCGAGCTTGTGAGCGAGTGGGGCATAAAGGTAACTAGCCTCTTGGCTCACCTCCATTTTTGCTTCTTCGTTCTCTGTGTCCCGAATCTGTCGCATGAGGTTCACGCGGTCAGCAATCATTATAAGAATAACGCGCATGTCCTCGGCAAAGGAGAGCAACAGGTTTCTGAAATTCTCGCTTTCAATAACAGGGTTCTTGCTGTAGAGCCCATGAATGCGCACCAGTCCGTGAATTATGAGGCGTACACTCTCTCCAAACATTGCTCCTGTTTGTTCTATGCTTAGATGTCCGTTTATGACCATGCCGTAGAGCAATGTGGCAATTACGGCATCTCGTTTCAAGCCAATCTCGTTCACGGCAAGCTCAGCCGTTTGAAAACCAAACAGCAAGGGGTTTAACCCAAACACGTCTCTATGTAGCTTGCCCTCATCAAGCGTAGCTTTCATGAGTGACATTATTTTTGTCTCATCATCGATATATAGAGTCTTGCCAATGGTGTCTTTCAGTCTCTTGGCAATATCTATGATCTGTCCTTTTTCTAAAGTTGTAAATTCCAATTTCTTTTCCATAGACCTTGGTTTAAACTAATACTATTCTACAAAGTTAAGGAAAAACCATGAAACGAACGATTTTATTTTTCTTTTTTTGTTTTTTATTAGTTTTTTGTTCGCTTATCATTCATCGTTTATCTTGCGTTCTTTGGCTTGTTCCATGCTGAACAGACAATTTTTATATGACAACCATAAATAAAGAAACATGCTTATGGTCAGGGCCTTTGCCTCTGCCATAAGCTTGTTCCTTATCCGTTTGTAGTTGTCTGTCTGCAGCCTACACATTCAGCGAAAGAAAACATAAGGTTTTCCGTTTCTGTGTTTTCAAGTTTTTCAGTATGAAGGAAGAGTTACCACAAAGTCGGCGCTGGGTGTGTGTCCCTTCTTTATGATCTTAAGCATTTTCGACAGAATGTCGGAATGGCTGGAGGCTACGTCGTGATCTTCGTGAAGGTCGGTGACGAGGTTGAAGAGATGGGGATGACCTTTCTCAACAACCAGTTTCCAGTTGCCCATGCGCACACCAATCTGGTCGGTTTCATGAAACTCCCAATATAGATAGTCGCGGTGCTTCTGAGCGGCGTTGTTGCCAAGGAGTGTAGGAGGTATAGAAATGCCGTCGAAGCCATCGCCAGGCAAGCGCTTGTTGATGTAACGCTTTGCAAACTGCTTTATGCCCACAAGGTCGCAGAACGTAGGCATGATGTCGTAGAATGCAAAGGGTGTGCCGTTGACCGACGAGGCCTTGATGTGACCAGGCCACCACGCAATGAATGGAATGCGTATGCCGCCCTCGTAACATTGACGCTTCAATCCCTTCAGCTTGCCGTCGCGTCCGAATAATTCGGGGTCAGCACCTCCCTCTTCGTGAGGACCATTGTCGGAGGTAAAGAAGACGATGGTGTTCTTGTCAAGCCCCTTCTAGCGAAGCTTGTCGAAGATCTCGCCCACATATTGGTCAAGACGGGTTATCATGGCAGCAAAATGGGCATGGGTGTGGGTTACAGAGTTGTAACGCGAGTCTTCCCAACCGCCCCATGTTTTGTCGTTAAAGAACTTATTCTTGTAGCTCTCCAAAAGTGAGTCGTCCGGCTGCGCGAGCTCGGCGTGTGGCAAGGTGTAGGTCAGGAAACCCATAAAAGGTTGAGAGGCATCCTGACGGTCGAGCCATTGCAATGCCTTGTCGTGTATTATACGTGCCGAGTATTGCTGTCGCTTGAAATACTCTTTGCCAAACATGGGGTGCCGTATATTCTGCTCCAAGACCTCGCGCACCACGGCTGTGTCGCCCAACGCCTTGCTGAAGCGGTTTAGGAAGTTGGGATAGTAGAGATGTGCTTGAAACTGACAAATGTAGCCGTAAAACTCGTCTACGCCGCGCTTGTCGGGTGTGGAGGCTGAACCTTCATATCCGCCTGCCCATTTGCCGAAGAGTCCTGTTGTGCCTTGGTCTTTGAGCATCTCTGGCAGAATTTTATGTTGCGGGTCGTAGGGCTCTTGTCCCACGATGGCGTAATCTTCGTTTTCGCCATATTTTACCATGGGAACACCACGCCAATATTCTTTGTTTCCACGCACATGAGTGTGGCCTGTGTGCTGACCTGTCATGAGCGTGGCGCGTGATGGTGCCGACACGGGTGAGCTAGCATAGGCTTGCGTGAAGCGCATTCCTTCGCGTGCCATCTGGTCCAGACAAGGGGTGTTGATGAAGGGCTGACCATAGCAAGCAATATTGCCGTAGCCCATGTCGTCGCACATTATAAAAAGAATGTTGGGACGGTCGGCCACGTCTTGGGCAAAGAGCAAGAGGGGCTAAACGCAATCAACCAGTTCGGTACATGTGAACCAGCTGTCAACCAGCAAGTAATCGAAAGG
>OLYY01000418.1_pt1 | contig 19161 bp, 11 predicted proteins | sample 1673561 | NCBI WGS metagenome assembly OLYY01 (sample SAMEA103958115, study PRJEB25191) | human gut metagenome | biome: human-associated habitat [ENVO:00009003]; feature: intestine environment [ENVO:2100002]; material: feces | place: Germany | collected 2013/2015
CTAAACTCTTAAATGGTGTATATATTTTAGACTCCTTTAGAACATATAATTTTATATTTGTTGGTTCACCAGATGGAGAGAGAGCAGGAAATACATCATAATTATCTTCGTTGATTTCTTTTTCTCTTTCTTCCATTTCTTCTTTAGTAGGTGCATTTGTCATCCAATAAATATTTTCAGGAGGGATTAATTCTTCATCCCAATCTGGATAATAATTTAAAGGATCATCAACATCCAGAAAATCCATTATAAAATGAAGTGATTAATTATATTTTATTTTTGCGCGCAATAACTTTCCAGTTTTTGAATCTTGCCCACAATTGTATTGTATTTAATTGAATAGTCCCCGAAAATTTCTTCGACTATTGAATCTTTTGAAAGCATGAAAGCAGAATCTAAATCCTCAGGTAATACATGGTCTAATTTTTTCGAAGGTGAAACTTTAAATTTATCATTAATAAATTTAAAAACTTTTTTGCCTACTAATTTATGTACTTGATTATAAGCAGTTACTGTTAAAGTGATTACATGTTCTTCAGTACCATTTTTGGAATAAGTTACGCTATGTGAAGGATTAATATTCATTGATGAAAACTCAACATCAGCAAATTCCTTACCTAGACAGTTAAATATGTGCTCCATAAATAAAAATGAAGTGAAATTTATAATTATTAATGTCGCAACAAGATCTGGATTTAGGTATGTTGGATAAAATGATTAATTATTGTTTACATAAAAATAAATCCAAATTAGATGATGAATTAATTTCAAAAATTCATAATCAAGTTTATGTTCAATATAATACATTAAATATTGCAGTTGGTAGACAAAGAAGTGGGAAAACTCATACAATTATAAAAGAAATTATAAAAATATTTTATAATGAATTAATAAACATTCTACAACATAACAACATAGAACAATTAATTAAAACCAATTTCAATAATAACAGTATGAAACACTTTAAAAACCTCTTGCCGGCAGTGGCTTTAATGGCCACCATGGGCATGAGCCCCATGAGCTCGTTTGCTGCCGACATCAACGTAATTCCTACGCCTGTGAAGCTTACACAGCAGAAGGGCGAATTCTCTCTTCCTTCAAATGTAAGCATGGCTTACAACACAGACGAAGGAAAAGCCATTGCACAATATCTGGCCAACAAGCTCAAAACCTCGACAGGTTGCGAGGTGAGTTTGGGTGTTAAGAAAGGCACGGTAAACATCGTTATCAACCCGTCAATGAAGATGAACGACGAGGGATACCGTCTACAGGTAACACCAAAGGGCGTGACGATAAAGGCAAAGACTGGTAAGGGTGCCTTCTATGGAATGCAGACCTTCCTGCAACTTCTGCCTGCTGAGGTGGAGAGTGAGAGCGTGGCCAAGGGCGTAAAATGGGTAGCACAATGTTGCGACATCGACGATTACCCCCGCTTCAGCTACCGCGGATTCCATCTCGATCCATGCCGCCATTTCATTACCGCCGAGAATGTGAAGAAGCAGATTGACCTTATGGCATCGCTTAAGGTTAACACCATGCACTTCCATCTTACCGAAGACCAAGGTTGGCGTATAGAGATAAAGAAATATCCTAAACTCACATCGATAGGTAGCTGGCGCAAAGAGGGCGATGGAAAGGTATATGGCGGCTTCTACACACAGGAGCAAATCAAAGATATCGTGGCTTATGCTGCCAAACGTTATGTAACGGTCATTCCTGAGGTTGATCTGCCTGGCCACATGATGGCTGCCATCGCTGCTTATCCAGAGCTCTCATGCAAGGGGGAACAGTGGACTTTGCGTACCGTGTGGGGTGTTGAAGACATTGTTATGTGTCCTGGTAAGGAACTGATGTTCAATTTCTTGGACGATATCTTTAAAGAAATGGTACCCCTCTTTCCAGGAACCTATTTCCATATTGGCGGCGACGAGTGCCCGAAGACAAGTTGGAAAAACTGTCCCACCTGTCAGAAGCGCATAGCCGACGAGCACCTTCAGGGCGACGGCAAACACACTTCAGAGGAGCGTCTGCAGAGCTACGTCATAAAGCGCGTGGAGAAGATGCTTGACAAATATGGCAAGAAGATTATCGGTTGGGACGAGATTCTGGAAGGCGGTCTGAGCGAGAACGCTACCGTGATGTCGTGGCGCGGCATTGACGGCGGCATAGAGGCTGCCAAGCAGGGACACGACGTGATCATGACTCCCGGTTCTGGAGGTCTGTATCTTGACCACTATCAGGGCGATCCGCGCATTGAACCGTTGACCATTCCGAGCAACCCTGCTTACCTATCAAAGACCTATGCCTTTGACCCCGTACCAGAGGTCATTCGTCAGGCTGGTCTTGAAAAGCACGTCTTGGGTGTGCAATGCAACAACTGGTCAGAGTACATGTATTCGAACGCCAAGATGGAGTATATGATGTATCCACGCTCGCTCGCTCTCTCTGAGGTGGCATGGTCGCCCCTGAGCCGTAAGGATTTTGCCAACTTCAGCAAGCGCGTTGATGCTAACCTTGTGCGCCTCGACAAGCGTCACATCAACTATCATATGCCTCTGCCCGAGCAGCCTCTTGGCTCTTGCGACAAGGTTGTTATTGTGAAGGACACAACCGTAACATTCACCACATCGCGCCCCATGAAAATGGTTTACACGCTCGACGGAACAACTCCCACACCCCAGTCGACAGTTTACACGGAGCCAATCAAGGTGTCTAACAACTGCGTCTTAAACATCGCTACCGTGCTGCCCTCGGGCAAGATGAGTAAGATCAGAACCATTCAGGTAGAGAAGCATACCTACGCTCCTGCCGTGGAGGTGAAGGATGTGAAACCCGGTCTAGCCATGAAGCGCATAAAGGGCCATTTTAATAATGTGCTCGAACTACAATGGACCGACGACGCTTGGGAAACATCAATAATCAACAACTTTGACGGCATGAAGATCAAGCAGGCTGACGACGGTCACACCCTGCGTGGTGAAAACGGCTATGCTGCAATTGCCGAGGGCTACATCAACGTGCCAGAGGATGGTGTTTATTATGTTTCATCGCGCACAGACCAGGTGTGGATTGACAGCAAGTTGGTCATCGACAACTCTAATGAGGTAAAGAGCATTTCGCACCACGACAGCTGCGTGGCTCTTGCAAAGGGCTTGCATCCTGTAAAGTTTATCTTCATTGCCAACATTACAGGCGGATGGCCTGCTTGGTGGAACGAACTGAACATCCAACTGCGCAAGGACAACACAGAGAAGTTTGTCAAGATCGCAGATAACCAACTGTTCCACTAAGCTGAATTGACAAAGGTTCCGCACTATGCAAAAAATATAACTGAAGCATAAATGCTAAAGTATTTATAAAGCATGGTGCGGAACTTTTATAATAACCCCAAAAGAAGATTTTCAAAACACGAAATGAAACAACCTAAATTCTTATATCTCGCCCTTTTGGGAGCGTTAGCTCTCAGCATTCAGGGCACAGCCTTGGCGCAAGATGCGAGCCGATGGCACAATGTCGATGTGAACGAGCAGAACCGTGAACCGCGACGCGCAGCTTTCTTTGCCTATGAAACCCAAGATAAAGCTCAAAGCTTTGAGAAGAAAGGCTCTGCCAACTATCTCTCGATGGAGGGCATGTGGAAGTTTAATTTTGTAAAAGACCACAACAAAAGGCCAGCCAATTTTTTTGCTGCCAACTATGACGACTCGTCATGGACCGATTTTCCTGTACCAGGACTCTTCGAACTCAACGGCTTTGGCGACGCCACATATAAGAATGTTGGCTACGCATGGGCCACACAGTTTGACCCAAAGCCTCCATACATCAGCGAGCTTAACAACTATACTGGTTCTTACCGCCGTACGTTCGACCTGCCAGCCAATTGGAAGGGTAGGGATGTGTTCTTTCATGTGGGCTCGGCAACAAGCAACCTCACCCTGTGGGTGAACGGCAAGTTTGTGGGCTACAGCGAGGATAGCAAGGTTGCAGCCGAGTTTAATATCTCAAAATATCTCAAACCAGGCAAGAACCTCATCGCCATGCAGGTCATGCGTTGGTGCGACGGCTCTTATTTTGAGGACCAGGACTTCTGGCGCTTAACAGGCATTGCCCGTGAGGTTTATCTCTATTCGCGCCCTAAGGTTCACGCAGCCGACATTCGTCTCGATGCTGGCTTGGAGAACCAATATAAGGACGGCGTGCTACACTACGACGTGGCGCTTAAGGGCGGCAAGGCCGACGTTGCTGTGAAGCTCTGCGACAAAGACGGCAAGCTCGTGGCAGAATCTACAGGAGCACAAGGAACCATAAAGTTGCCTAACGTCAAGGCATGGACCGCCGAGACACCTTATCTTTACAAGGCATATGTGACTTTGAAGAACAAGCTGGGCGTGCTTGAGGTCATCCCACAAAAGGTGGGCTTCCGCACGGTAGAAATCAAGAACGCACAACTCTTGGTCAATGGACGACCCATCCTCATAAAGGGTGCAAACCGCCACGAGATTGACCCAGACGGAGGTTATGTGGTGAGCGTGGAGCGCATGATCCAGGATATAAAGATTATGAAGCAACTAAACATCAACGCCGTGCGCACATGCCACTATCCTGACGACCCGCGTTGGTACGATCTCTGCGACGAGTATGGAATCTACCTAACGGCAGAAGCAAACCTTGAGTCACACGGCATGGGTTATGAGGAGAAATCGCTTTCCAAATTTCCCGAGTATCTGCTCCCCCACATAGAGCGCAACGAGGGCAACGTAAAGTCGTTCATAAACCATCCGTCAATCATCGTGTGGAGCCTTGGCAACGAGTCGGGCTACGGCATTAACTTTGAGAAGGCTTACGACTGGGTAAAGGCTGTTGACAAGACCCGCCCCGTGCAGTATGAACGTGGCGGATACGACAGCAAGACCGACATCCATTGTCCCATGTACATGGATTATAAGGAGTGTGAAAGATACAGTAAAAGCGACGCCGTGAAACCTTACATCCAATGTGAGTATGCTCACGCCATGGGCAACTCGGAGGGTGCGTTCAAGGAGTATTGGGACCTCATACGCAAGTATCCTAAATATCAGGGTGGCTACATTTGGGACTTTGTAGACCAGGGTCTTCGTGACAAGAGTCCAATCACGGGAAAGGAGATTTTTACCTATGGTGGCGACTACGGCCGTTATCCTGCAAGCGATTATAACTTCAATTGTAATGGCATTATTGCTCCCGACCGCCGTCTTAATCCTCATGCTTACGAAATACAGTATTGGCATCAGAACGTGTGGATAAAGCAGTTTGATGAAACCACAGGAGCGCTAGCCATCTACAACGAAAACTTCTTCAAGACTCTCGACAACCTCTCGCTCACAGCCACAATCTTTGCAAACGGCGTAGAGCAGACGAAGGTCGCTATTGACGACACCAAAGGCATTGCTCCCCAAACAACAAAGCAAATCGCATGTGAAGCTCTGAAGAACGCCATTGCCGAGACAAAATCAAAAAACGGCGACAAGGAGATTACTGTAAACTTCGCTTTCGCTAGCGACGGTTCTGAGCCGCTTGTCGACAAGGGACAGGTCTTGGCGCGCCAGCAGTTTGTGGTTAGTGCCTATTGCTTCGACAAGGTTTCCAAAGCTCAGGAAATCGCTTCTCAGGCGGCTTCCGCCAAGCATGAATCGTCTAACGAGGCAAAGAAAAAAGCTTCTGCAAAGACTGCAAAACAGCTTGCAAGCAACCTTGAGGTGGAAGAGACCAACAGCTATGTCAAGGTTTCGGCAGACCGTCTGACTGTGACCGTGGGCAAGCAGACAGGTCTGATCGACTATCTTGACGTGGATGGCGAGCCCGTTCTCAAGTTTAGAGAGAGTATAAGGCCCGAGTTTTGGCGTGCTCCTACCGACAACGACTATGGTGCTTCCATGCCCCTGCAGATGAACGTGTGGAGAAACCCTGTCATGAAGCTTAAGGTCTTTGAAAAGATTGAGAAGAAGGATAGCGTGGTGATTACAGCCACCTTCGCCATGGAGAAGGTAAAGGCAGAACTACAGTTGCGTTACTGCATCAACGGTTCTGGCCAGCTGACCCTTACCGAGAAGATGACTACAGACAAAGCAGCCAAGGTGCCCGAGTTGTTCCGTTACGGAATGGTGATTGACCTGCCTGCCTCTTTCTCAAAGATCGAGTATTATGGTCGTGGTCCTGAGGAGTGTTATGTTGACCGCCACTCATCGGCATTCATCGGCAAGTATGAGGCAAATGTAAAGGACGAATATTATCCTTATGTTCGTCCGCAGGAGAGCGGCAACCATTTCGACATCCGCTTCTTTTCTGTCTTCAACCCCTCAACAGGCAAGGGTCTGACGTTCGAGGGCTTTGCTCCTATCGAGTGTAGTGCCGTTCCTTACTCTGTTGCCGACCTTGATTCTGGCGATGTCAAGGAACACGCATGGGGTCAGCACAGCGGCGATTTGGTTGAGAAAGACCTCACTCAGGTTCACATTCAACAACGCCAATGTGGTTTGGGTTGTATTGACAGTTGGGGTGCCAAACCTTTAGAAACGTATCGCATGCCTTACGCCGATCGCGAATTCAAATTTGTGATAAAGGCTAAATAACACACAGATCTTTTAAACACAAATGTTTTTTGAGCAATCGTTTTTTGAACACTAAGACGAGAATGTCTTTTGTTTTGAACACAAATCTCTCTCTATGATCATGATTTATTTTAATGTTTAGTTGTTATAATCTTTTTCCATTATCTCATAATCGTCCATGCACCAAATAATCTTGCCTGTGAAGTCGAAATAATGGTTACGACATTTCCAGCGACGTTGCTCAAAGGGTGCTTTTGAGTTGCAACAATAATCGGCTTTGCCAACCACTATACAACCCTTGCGCTTCTCTACTCTGAATCCTTCAAAGAGCTTCCTTGTTTGGCGGTTGAGCGTGTTTATGACCCACAGCTGCTGGCCGTCACACACATAGTTGGTAGCGCGTGCCCCCATGTCAAGAACAACAAAAATGCGGCTCTTGGCAGGACTGAGATAGATGTCTTTTATCTTTTCGTAGCCATTGCCGAAGGGAATGTCGCTACTGAGTTTTTGGGCTTTGTCGTAACAGTAGATACGTCCGTTGTATGTGAAGAAAATCGTGTTCTGACGACCACTATAGTTGGCTATCAACTTAGCCGACTTAGGTATGGTCGCGAGCATTTCTTCATCATCGTTTGGTAGGTTGACAAAAGTCACTTTATCTTTGAGCATGCTCTTTATGGTGTCCTCGTCCCAACTGTGTATGGCTATGAGCAGAAGGGCGAGGACCATGAAGAGAGCCAGACCTGTCAATATTTTCTTGTTCTTTTTTATTCGGCCTATCATATAATGTTATTGTAGATTAGGTAAGCAGGACATGTGCTCTTGCGGTTCTTTATGTAAAGAGCTGTCCTATTTGGTAAAAGGCAGCTGACACTATCCATGCTACGCCTGTGGTGTAGACGGCCACAAAGACGGCCCATTTCCATGTGCCTGTTTCGTTGCGTATGGCTGCGATGGTGGCCAGGCAAGGGAAATAGAGCAGAACGAAAAGCAAGAAACTGTATGCAACGAGGGGTGTTATGCCGTCGGCTGTCATCTCGCTTCGCAAATCTTTATATTGTTGGTCGCTGTCGGGCGCATCGGCTCCGTTGTTGTAGAGAATGCCCATGGTCGATGCCACAATTTCTTTGGCTCCTATGCCAGACACTAAACCGACGTCGAGCTTCCAGTCGAAGCCTTGAGCACGGAAAACGGGTTCTATGGTCTTGCCGATGTGTCCTATGAAGCTTTGCTCCTGTTGCTCTTGCGGCGTGAGACTTTCGTTGTGTGGAAAATAGCCTAAAGCCCACACTATGATGCTGGCCGTGAGGATGATACCTCCCATTTTCTTTAGATATTCCTTGCCTTTCTCCCATGTGTGGCGGGCTATTGCCTTGGCTGTGGGGAAGCGGTAGGGTGGCAGCTCCATGACGAAAGGTGTGTCTTCGCCCTTGAAGAGGGTCTTGCTGAACAGACGGCTCATAATTATGGCCATGACTATGCCTACCACATATAGGGATATAAGAACGGTAGAACGTAGATGGGCGGCAAACATGGTCCCTACAATCATGATATAGATGGGCAGACGGGCTGAGCAACTCATGAACGGGAGGATCAGCATGGTTATCAGTCGGCTTCGTCGGCTTTCTATTGTCCGTGTGGCCATGACGGCAGGGACGTTACATCCAAAGCCCATGATGAGGGGTATGAACGATTTTCCGTGCAGTCCCATCTTGTGCATGAGCTTGTCCATGATGAATGCTGCGCGTGCCATGTAGCCACTATCCTCCATTAGAGAGATAAAGAAATAGAGAATGAGAATTTGTGGCAAGAACACGATGACGGAACCTACACCTCCTATCACACCATCTACGAGCATGGCTTTCAGAGGTCCGTCTGACATGTTGTCTGAGAGCAGATTTCCTAACATGCCGACACATGTCTCGATCCAGTCCATAGGATACTGGCCGATGGAGAACGTTGCTTCAAACATCAGCCAGATTATGAGAATGAAGAGAGGGAAGCCAAGAATGCGGTTTGTCAGCAGACGGTCTATGATGTGTGTCATCTGATAGGTGTCGTGCTTGTTTCCCGTTGTGTAGCCTGCCTCTTGCAAGGCTCCATGAATGAAGCCATATTTTGCGTCCATTATGGCTGTCTCGCTGTCCTCGTGCGTGTATTCGAGCACCTCTTGGGCTGCCTTGTCGCGTGCGGCTATAATGTTGGCATAATTAGGCAGAACCGTAACTACATGTTCTGCCGTCTCGTCTTTTTCAAGCAGCTTTATGGCGAGATAGCGTGTAGAGTAGCGTTGGCGCAAGGTGTCAACCTGTTTGAGCTCCTTCTGTATCTCCGTTATGCCTTTCTCTATATAGGGGCCGTGGTTTATGTGAATGTGCCTGAACACGTTGTTTCGTGGCTTTACGCCGTTGGCAAAATCTTCCTCATGGTTAGCTGTCGCTTCGTCGGCACTTGCTTTCTCATATTCTGCGTGCCAAGCCTTTATTTGTTGTGCCACCTCAGGATTGAGATTGCCTTCGTGGTCAAGAAAGTCGCTTCCCTCATAGAGGTTTATTATAACATGGAAGAGAAGCTTAACGCCACGTCCGCTCTTGAAGGATGTAGGAATCATGGGTACACCAAAGAGTTGTCCGAGCTTGCCATAGTCGACGTTGTCGCCACGCTTCTCTGTCTCGTCAAACATGTTGAGTGCACAGACCATGCGTGGGTGCATGTCGATGAGTTGCGTGGTGAGGTAGAGGTTACGCTCCAGATTGCTTGTGTCGATGACGTTTATAATGACGTCAGGGGTCTTCTCTATGAGTTGCTTGCGCACATAAAGCTCTTCTGGCGAATAGGCCGAGAGCGAGTAGGTGCCGGGCAAGTCGACGAGGTTAAACTGATAACCTTCAAATGTGGCGTGGCCTTCTTTGGCGTCAACGGTAACGCCTGAATAGTTGCCGACATGTTCGTGGGCTCCTGATGCGAAATTGAAGAGAGAGGTCTTGCCGCAATTCGGGTTTCCGACAAGCGCCACATTTATGATGCGACGCTTCCTCATGGCAGCATCGTGGAGCTGCTCGTCCGTGATGTTGTCCTCACATTCGGTCGGCTCTATATCGGGTGTAGCGCCTGCCTTTGCTGCTTCGCTGTCTTTCAGCTTCTTGGCCTCTTCTTCCGATATTACCTCGATCATGTCGGCTTCAGAATGGCGCAAAGACACCTCATAGCCCATGATTTTATATTTAACAGGATCTTGTAGAGGGGCGTTGAGGAGCACATCGACAACTTTGCCCTTTATAAAACCCATCTCCACGATGCGCTTTCTGAAGCCACCATGTCCGGTAACTTTCACTATGACACCGCGTTCACCTGTTTTAAGATCTGATAGTTTCATCGTTTCATTCGATTTATGTTTATTACGCGATATGGGCTCAACATATTATTGTTTTATTTTTTATAAGCCCTTTACATCTACATATTTTCAAAACATTACAAAATTAATATTTTTTCTTTATATAATGTGTAATGATAAAGAGAAAGATGTGTTGTTTAGCATAAAATACCTAAAAAAGGGGACTGTAATGTGCGTTTTTTATAATATTTCCGTATATTTGTCGCCTAAAATAGACGGTTATTGCCGATTTAAACAGAAAACTATGACAAGAAAACAAACAGGAAAAATAGTGTTGACGCTCTTGCTTGCAAGTTGTGCGTTTGGCAGAGTGCAAGCTCAGATGGTGGTAAGGGCCAACCGACAGGTGCAATTTGAGAAGACGCTGCCGGCAGGCAATTATAGCGGAATGTCACATTTTGCCGATAACCTTTATATGCTTGCTGATGATAAATATGCCAGCGACGGGTATAGGCTCGTTGAGATAGAAACCGATTCGGTTTCCGGGCAGATTAAAAAGGTCGTGGACAAGGGGTTTGTTGTAGGAGCCAACAATAAAAACCGTGATGCTGAAGGTGTGGCGTTTTTGCCTCATCGTCAGTCGGTTATGGTCGTTGGCGAGGCGGACAGCATGATAAAGGAATACTCGCTTGACGGTAAGGCCGAAGGACGCCAGCTACAGCTTGAGAAGGGTGTCGGCAATGGCGGTTATGAGTCGTTGGCTTATGACGGCTATAGAGGTCTGTTGTTTACATGTACAGAAAACCCTCTTCCTGAAGACTTGCAAAGAGACAACAATGAACCATGGCGCTTCCGCATACAGGCCATCGACGAATTGTCGCTAAAGGTGCTTGGCAGCTGGCTGTATGTGGCAGACAAGCCCTTAGGCAAGGCTTATAAGGCTGGCAATTATGCTTTTGGCATTAGTGAGTTGACAGCTCTTGACAACAACAAGGTGTTGGTTCTCGAACGCGAGTGTTATGTCCCGAAGAAGAAAATTGGTGCGTGGGTGCGAAACAAAATCTATTGTGTCACGTTGAGCAAGAATCATGGATTTTCTGAGAACCTGCATGGCTCTACACAAGCTGTAGACAAAACCCTTGTCTATGAATGGAAGACCAAGATGAACCTTACGGCGCGGTCTTTCGCCAACTATGAAGGAATGTGTCTTGGTCCCACCTTGACAGACGGCTCGCGTACGCTGCTTCTTTGTGCCGACTCGCAGAACCAAGCACACGGGGTGTTGAAAGATTGGTTTATGAGTTTGGTTATTAGATAACTGAACTTTCGCATTTAATAAATGGAAATTATCTCAAGCGAGCGTCGCCGCGCTCTACTTTGTCGCTTGCCAGAGCAAGAAGGCGGCGAATATCCATAACCGCTGGTTGAGCTGCCGAAGGCAGCGAAGCCTGCGGTTCAAAGAATGATGGTAAGATCCTAACGACCGATTTGGGTTTAACAATTATCTTCAATCCATTTCACAACAGCATCGTCGTCGTTACAGCCAATAACCTCGTCGGCTTGTGCTTTTACCTCGTCATAGGCGTTTGCCACAGCCACGCTATGATCGGCTATGCGCATCATGGACAGATCGTTGCGATTGTCGCCAAACACAACAATGCGTGTGGCGCCAAGCTCATTGGCCAGACGCTTTATGGCCGACGCCTTGTTGGTGTCAGGAGCATAAATGTCAAGGATTCCTTGTGCGGAGTCGTCAATGTCATAATAGCATGCGGGTGAGCAAGCCACGCCGCGCTCTTGTAGCTCTTTGTTTATGGCGTCCATAGCAGGGTAGGGGCCAAGTGAGAACACAAGCATGGCTTCATCGACGTCGTGGGCAGCGATTTTGTCGCACAGGCGCAACTGCTTCAGGGGTGTTTGAACGCGAGGTTCCATGAAGGCCTTCTCGCGCTCCGTCATGTTGTGGCTATGGTGCACTATGAGCGTGTTGCCATGTCGACGATAGACGAAAGGTGCGACATGGTGTTTCGCAAAGACCTCTAATATTTGTTCTACTGCTTCATTGCTCATCGTCCTTACGTTTGAGAAACAACTTTGCTGTGGATCCCATAATGCGGCACCCGTCATGAGAATGTAAGGAATGTTGCTCTTTACATCTTTCATCAAGACTGTTGCTGTAGCTGGTGTGCGAGCTGTTGCTACGGTAAAGAGCACTCCCTTGTAGTTGATGAGCGTGTTAAGGCGCTCTATTGTTGAAGGCGACAGCTCAGACTGGCTGTTGAGCAACGTGCCGTCCATGTCGCTCACAAATAATGTCCTTTCTTTCATTAATGCTCTTTCGTTAATGTTTCCAAAATTGCTTTTCAAGAGAAATCTTCAGAACTTTTCTCTCACCCATTTGTCGCTTCTATTTCTTTAAATTGGCAAGCAGAGTGTTAAGCTGGTTTTCATCGCTTATTAGCACCTCGCGTGGCTTGCTGCCTTGAGCTGTTCCAACGATACCTGCCTTTTCGAGCTGGTCCATGAGTCGTCCGGCACGATTATAGCCGATAGAGAAGCGGCGTTGAATCATGCTGGTGCTGCCTTGCTGCGTGCTCACAATGGAGCGTGCTGCTTCTTCAAAGTAGGGATCAAGGCTTCCTATCTCGCCTGAACCTCCAGCTGCCATGGTTGAGTCGCCACCATCAGGATTGACAGGCTCTGGTATGGGCATGGGTTCCACGGGACCGCTTTGTTCTGAAATGTACTTGTTTATGCGCTCTACCTCAGGCGTGTCGACAAATGCACATTGCACACGGATGGGCTCGCTTCCGTTGATGATGAGCATGTCGCCCTTTCCTATGAGCTGGTTTGCACCAGGTCGGTCGAGGATGGTTCTTGAATCGATCATGGCGCTCACGCGGAAGGCCATACGTCCAGGGAAGTTGGCCTTGATGGTGCCTGTTATGATGTTGGTCGTAGGACGCTGCGTGGCGATAACCATGTGTATGCCCACGGCACGGGCAAGCTGTGCTATACGGGCTATAGGACGCTCAATGTCCTTTCCTGCTGTCATGATAAGGTCTCCAAACTCGTCAATGATGACGACGATGTAAGGCATGAACTCGTGACCGTGAGCGGGGTTGAGCTTATGGTTAAGATATTTCTCATTATACTCTTTTATGTTTCTCGCTCCCGCATCTTTAAGCAAGCCGTAACGGTTGTCCATGAGCGCGCAGAGACCGTTGAGGGTCTTTACAACCTTAGACGTGTCTGTAATGATTGGCTCATCCACATTTTCGTCTAACGAGGCCATGAAATGGTCAGTAATGGGGTTGTAGACGCTAAACTCGACCTTCTTCGGGTCAACAAGCACAAACTTCAGCTCGTTTGGATGCTTCTTGTAGAGAAGAGAGGTTATGATGGCATTCAGACCAACCGACTTGCCTTGGCCTGTGGCACCGGCAACAAGGAGGTGAGGCATCTTTGTGAGGTCAGCAATGTAGACATCGTTGGTGATGGTCTTTCCGAGCGCTACAGGCAGGTCATACTTACACTCTTTAAACTTACGCGAGTTGAGAATGCTCTCCATCGACACAATGTTCTTCTTCTTGTTTGGCACCTCTATACCTACCGTTCCTTTGCCAGGTATAGGAGCTATAATACGAATGCCGAGAGCGCTAAGGCTGAGGGCGATGTCGTCTTCAAGGTTACGGATTTTCGAGATGCGCACGCCCTCGGCAGGTGTCACCTCATAGAGCGTGATGGTGGGGCCTACAGTTGCTTTTATCTCTTTTATGCCCACGCCAAAACTGTTGAGCACTTCTACAATGCGAGCGTTGTTGCTGTTGATCTCGTCCATGTCGACTGTAGGCGTGGCGTCGTCATATTTTTTTAGCAAGTCGAGCGTCGGATACTTATATCGTGTGAAAGGCTCTTTGGGATTGATGGGTGTGTGGAGCTGACTCTCCACATTTAAGGTTGATGCGTTGGCCTTCTCGTCACCCTTTGCCACCTCTATAAGGAGAGACCCCTTGCCGTCTGCCTTTACTGCGTCCTGATAATTGTCATTTTTAACTGGCGTTTTGGGGTCAAGAGTAATGGTTGTTGCGTTGCCCCTGTCTTCTGTGGCAGGATCGTCGCCTTGCTTGCCGTCGGCTGTCTCGTCTTCCGCTTTCTTTAGCTCAGGAGTGTTGGCATCGGTCAGATTTATTACCGTCGCTCCGTAACGTGGTTCCTGAGCGTCATGTTGCTCCTGTTGAGCGCGCTTCTGCTCATTTTCATCGTCCTCGTTTTGCGTGTTTACGTCTGTTGTGTGCTCCTCCTGATTATAGTTTGCGTCCATTGAGTTTGTAACCGTAATCTTTACCTTACTCGTAAGATATTTCACAGGATTGAGCATCTTCCTTATAAGAATGATGGTCTGCGAACTGATGAAGGTAAGGAATATAATGGCTGTTACAACGAGTGTGATAGTTAGACCAGGAGAGCCTATGAGGTTCTCAAGATGTTGCATGCAATAGAGACCATGGTTGCCGCCAGGGTTATAAACTTCGTCTCGCATGATGGGCGCAAGAAACTTTGCAAAGGCAACGGAGCTCCACACCATGACAACCGTCAGGGAGAAGAACCATTTCCATATATTAAGGTTGAAGATGCCCATGAGCTTCATGCCTACGGCAATCATGAATATTGGAATGACAAAGGATGAGAGACCGAAGCTTAGTGTTATGAAAAAATAAGACACGATGGCTCCAAAACTGTGGCAACAGTTGGAAAAGATGTTCTTCTCGTTCTGCCACTCGCTTGGACGCATGTTCTCCAATATGCTCTGGTCTGCCTGTCCGGTGCGCAGGAATGACACGAAAGCGATGAGCATTATTGCTGCGACAGCAAGAAACAATAGTCCGAAAATAAAGTCGGCACGTTCGTTACTTAATATGTTTTGAAGACTCGTCAAGCTGTTTGTTTTTGCCTGTTTTTGTCCTGATTTTCTTTTTCCCATTAGTATGACTTACTTATTTTACTGCAAAAATAGTGTAAAAAAGTTGGAAACGTTCAAAAAATCATAACTTTTTTTCTAATTTTGCAATTTGTAAGTAAAAGGGACGATGAAAACAATATACAACAAATACGACAAAAACAAAATTAACGCTTTGCCCCAAGTGTTATTTCCGGGAAAAATAGTTGTGGTGCAGAGCGAGAGCGAGGCCGACAAAGCGGTAGACTATCTCTTGTCTTGCGACATCATGGGTGTGGACACAGAGACCAAACCCTCGTTTAAGAAGGGACACATGCACAAGGTGGCCCTCCTTCAGGTATCTACGCGCGAGGTCTGCTTTTTGTTCCGTCTTAACTTTATCGGAATGCCTCCTTCGGTCATTCGTTTGCTGTCAAACACCACCGTTCCGATGATCGGACTGTCTTGGCATGACGACATTTGTTCGTTGCATCGCCGTACCGACTTTACCCCCGGTCTGTTTATTGACATCCAAAATATTGTTGGACGTATAGGTATAGAAGATCTGAGTTTGCAAAAGCTCTATGCCAACATTTTTGGCGAGAAGATAAGCAAGCGCCAGCGCCTTACCAACTGGGAGGCAGATGTTTTGAACGAAAAGCAGAAACGTTATGCTGCTACCGATGCGTGGGCTTGCATAAACCTGTATCAGGAAATTCTGCGTCTTGAGGCAGAAGGCGATTTTAAGCTTGTCAAGGTAAAGGAAAAACCTGTTGAGGCGGCTACTCCCAACGATGCTGCCCGTGATAAGGAAGAATCTCCTAAAGATGTCTCTTCAGAGGCAGCCTTAAATGATGCAGCTTTAAATGATAAGGAGGTCTCGTCAAAAGACAATCAGCTGACGCTTCAGGAAATGTTAGCCAAAGCCAAGGAATCTTTAGCTAAGGCTAAGGAAGAGATGGCAAGGGTTAAAGAAGCTTATGCCAAGGCAAAGGATAATCTTGCCAAGGTAAAAGAGGAGATGGCAAAAGCAAAAGCAGAAGAAGCTAAGGTTAAAGACAAAGAAGTAAAGCCAAAGGCAACCAAGCCCAAAGCTAAGCGCTTAGCTGCTGCTAAGGTGGAATCTGAAACAACAGAGGTAAAGGTAAAAGAACAATAGAACCTTATTGTTGAAGACAACACATTCTTATTAGAGATTGCCCAATATAAAAAAACAAAACATCAAAAACAATATGTATAAATCAATATATCTTAAGAGAGGCAAGGAAGAGAGTTTGAAACGTTTTCATCCTTGGGTGTTCTCAGGAGCCATTGCCGCCATTGATGATGGTGTGGAAGAGGGCGAGCTTGTGCGTGTGATAAGCAGCAATGGAGAGTTTATTGCTGTCGGCATGTACCAGATCGGTTCCATCGCCGTGCGCGTACTTACATTCAAGGATACTGTCATAGACCATGGGTTCTGGATCTCGCGTCTGAAATCGGCTCTTGACATGCGTCGTGCAATCTCTATTGCCGACAATCCCCACAACAACACCTATCGATTGGTTCATGGCGAGGGCGACAACATTCCTGGCTTGGTGATTGATTTTTATGGTCCTACCGCCGTTATGCAAGCCCATTGTGTAGGCATTCACCTCATGCGCCACGCTATTAGCGAGGCGTTGGTTGAGGTTATGGGGTCGCGCATACAGAACATCTATTATAAGAGTGAAACAACGCTTCCCTTCAAAGCTGATGTGGAACATGAAAACTCTTTTATATATGGTGGCGACGAAAACGATGTGGCTATGGAGAACGGATTGAAGTTTCATGTCGACTGGCTTCGTGGCCAGAAAACCGGCTTCTTTGTTGACCAACGCGAAAACAGAAGCTTGCTTGAGCAGTATGCCAAGGACCGTTCTGTTCTCAACATGTTCTGTTATACAGGCGGCTTCTCTGTATACGCCATGCGTGGTGGTGCCAACATTGTGCACTCGGTAGACAGTAGCGCAAAGGCAATTGAGCTGACTAACCGCAACATTGCCGACAACTTTGGTAACGACCCGCGTCATGAAGCGTTCTGCGAGGACGCATTCAAGTTTCTTGACGCCAACGACAAGAAATATGACCTTATAATTCTCGATCCACCAGCTTTTGCCAAGCATCGTGCAGCTCTTCACAATGCGCTCAAAGGCTACACACGTCTTAACGTGAAAGGTCTTCAGCGCATAAAGCCAGGAGGCATATTGTTCACCTTCAGCTGTTCGCAGGTTGTGTCAAAAGACAACTTCCGCAATGCCGTGTTTACTGCTGCCGTACAGGCTAACCGCAAGGTGCGCATCTTGCATCAGTTGCACCAGCCTGCAGATCATCCGATAAATATCTACCACCCAGAGGGAGAATATCTTAAGGGATTGGTGCTGTATGTAGATTAGTAACACGGCTTTAAGAGCTAACGACTCCTAGAAAACGTTCATTCCTTATAAAAATCTTTTCATGTTACAAGGTGAAAATTGCAAAATAGAAAAACAGTTCTTGTCAAAGGTAAAGACCTATATAGCGCAACACAATGTGGTTCGTGCTACAGGTCGTTATCTTGTTGCCTTATCTGGAGGAGCAGATAGTGTGGCGTTGCTGTTAACCATGCAAGACATGGGGTTTCATATAGAAGCGGCTCATTGCAATTTTCATCTTCGTGGAGAAGAGTCGGACAGGGACGAACAGTTTTGTAAGAACCTGTGTGAGCGCCGTGGTGTGTCTCTGCACCTTGCCCATTTCGACACGCGAGGTTACGCCGCTCTTCATCATGTGAGCATAGAGATGGCAGCCCGCTCGCTCCGCTATGCTTATTTTCAAAACCTGTGTAAAGATCTTTCGCTTGATGGCATTTGTGTGGCCCATCATCGCGACGACAGCGTGGAGACAGTTCTCTTGAACTTGGTTCGCGGTACAGGCGTTCATGGCTTACGCGGTATCTTGCCTGTAAACGGCAATATTCTGAGGCCTCTTCTGTGCGTGAGCCGAGCAGACATTATAAATTATCTTGGCTGCAAAAATCAAAACTACGTCACAGACAGCACTAATCTTGTGGCTGATGTGATGCGCAACAAAATTCGTCTTCAGATTCTTCCTCTTCTTCAAGAGCTGAACCCTGATGTGAAAACAACAATAGCAAAAGCGGCTGAACATGTAGCTGAAGCGTGCAAAATTATAGACCATTCGTTAGATGAGGCTCTTTCTTATGGTTTGAAAGTTAATAGTTTTGATGTAGAGCGTTTGCTTAGTTTTCCGTCACCCGAATATCTCCTTTATACCCTGCTGAAGCGTTACGGCTTTCAGTCCAGTCAGATAAACGAGGTTTATCGTTCTATAATGAGCCGGGAACAACATGGCACAAAAGAGTGGCAGAGCGAGGATTATTCAATGGCTCTTACTCGTGGACGCATACTTATTGATAAACGAGAGGAGATGGCGTTTAAGCCAATTAAGCTGCCCGAGGTTGGCACATATGTTCTTAACCAAGAAAACGATAAATTAAAAATTGAACAGATAGAACGTGATTCCACGTTTTCATTAAGCAAGCAAGCCGATTGTGTTTGCTTGGATGCGCAAAACGTGTTGTTTCCGTTAACTGTTCGTCGTTATGTTGCTGGCGATAAGTTTGTGCCGTTCGGCATGAAGGGTTTTAAGCTTATAAGCGATTATCTTACGGATAAAAAAAAGAACGTGTTTGAGAAGCGTCGTCAGCTTGTTGTCTGCGATGCTGAGGGCAAAATTGTGTGGCTTGTAAATGAGCGCGTCGATGACCGTTGCAAGGTAACCAATGATACAAATTCTGTTTTAAGGCTTAGCTTTATTTTAAACCAATAGATGCGCAAATAGGCCATTATTGCAATCTGTATTGTTATTCCCGCTTGTTACAATTCTCTTATGATGTGCTTGATGGCAGCAACCGGGTGATACAAAATCATTCTCGGACCTGCCCAGCGCATCACTTTGCACATTTGTTCTTTCATCTGAGGGCGATAGCAGTGGATGGGACATTTTTTGCAAGTTGGCTTGTTCTCGCCGAACTTGCAACGTTCCAGTCTTGCAACAGCGTATTGTAGCAACTCTTTGCAGGAAGGGCACAATTCCTTGTTGCCCTCCATCTTCCTGCAGTACAGACGTATCATCTGCTCCACTACTTGCTTCTCTTCCTTTATTCTGTTCATATTCTATCTCAAGAACGTATTTAGCTTGTCTGTCAATATCTATTGGACTTCTGATCAGTCAATATCTATTAATTGGAAATGCTTGTTGAAGGTCAAATCCAATCCGTT
>OLYY01000428.1_pt1 | contig 18813 bp, 18 predicted proteins | sample 1673561 | NCBI WGS metagenome assembly OLYY01 (sample SAMEA103958115, study PRJEB25191) | human gut metagenome | biome: human-associated habitat [ENVO:00009003]; feature: intestine environment [ENVO:2100002]; material: feces | place: Germany | collected 2013/2015
AAAATCTCAAGTAGTTTTCAGAATATTGCTCTCATCTTTTTCTCAGAGCATTGCCTTCTTCCATTACTCACGGAACTTTATGACTTCTTGAATACTACCCGAAAAGGAAAAGCCGCCGTCTGTGACAGCGACTTTTCTCTTTAGCGGGTAAACCGTATCAGCAATTCGTTTAAGGCATCCACGGCACTGTGTCTTTCTGCCTGTATCTCTCAGTTTCGCCACTCTATAAGGCACTGACAAATTACTCTGATTTCTACCGGCTCAAAGGGGATTTTCTTCTTTCGCCCCGGTTTCATTACTTCCGCAATGTCACACAAGCGAAGGGCAAGGGAGTCAATCTGACCGTTGGTTTCTGCGTCATAGCTCCTGTGCTGCTGTATTAAACCGTTTATCAGCACTCGCACCCCATAATCGTCCAGCTTGACCTTCATAGCCGTCCTCCTAACAGTAAATCAAATCGTTTGCAACGATTTCCATAGCAGCACTGCGGATGTTGTTCATCCTCTGCACCCACAGCATTTGATTTTTCTCTTTGAGGGTTTCCGTTACGCCCTCTTTTTCGGAAAGCTGCTTTACCAGCCGAGAAAACAATGTTTCTGACTGCTCGTTAAGGTCTGCAAGGTAATCGTTCAGCTTGCCGGTAGTCAGCAGCTCGGCATACAAGCTGACCTTGTGCTTTCGGATATATCGCAGGTTTCGCTGTCCCTAAATGCCGATGAGGCTGCCCTCCGGCTCGTCCTCTCCGGCGATCAGATAGTAGTCCCCGACAAGCTCATAGCGCAAGCCTGTCCGTTCGTCCGTGATGAATTCTTCCATTGTGTCGTCCTCCTTGAATTATATTGCTTCTCCGGCTTTCTGCCCGGATTGCTTACGGTGATAATAGGCAAGCTGTCTTTGGTTGCGATTGATGGTTTTGCATTCCTCGGAGCATAGCACCTCCTGGCCGTTGGACGGCCAGAAGGGCTTGCCGCAAATCTTGCAGACCTTTTGACGGAAGGTGTGCTCTCCCTTTTCGGCAAAGCGTTTCTTCTCTTTTTCTGCCTGCTGATGGGCATTTGTACAGTCGATGTTGCAAAACCTCTGCCTTGTGTTGTTTGGATAAAACTCTTTGCCGCATTGTTCGCAGATACGCTTCGGGTACTTATGACCGTCATTCGCCGCCCAGCGTTCTGCCTTGGCTTTGGCTTGATGTGCAACATTACTCTCACGCTGCCGATTCTTCTTGCGCTTGGCTTTTTCCGCCGTTTCTTGCTCGGCTTTTTGTCTTGCTTCGGCAATTTCCTTTTCGGAAAGCGGGAGGTCAAACTGCCCGATGAAGTTATAGTAGATGTCCACCTGCTGCTGTCGGTTGGGCTTCTTGCCTATGGCTTCGTGAACAACGATTTTATCAATCAGTTCACACGCCATCTCTTTTGTCAGCTCTGCGGGCTGCTTATACTTCTTGATGAGCCTGATAAACCGCTCGATATGAGTAGAGGACGCTTTTGTTTGCTCCAACTTCTCCTGAATTTCCGATACTTGGTTCTCAAGGCTGTCCTGTTCAGCAGAGTATTTTTTCATCAGGGACTTGTATTGTTTTTCAGGCAGTAGACCTGAGATGAAATTCTCATAAAGGCTTCCAATCAGACGGTCAAGCTCGTTCAGCCTGCGGTTGATTGTCTGAAGCTCTTCCTTCTGCTTTTGCGGTTTGCCGTTCGCCTGTGCTTCCCATTTGCATTTCAGTTCTTCGGCAAACCCACGCTCATCTGCGATAATGTGGCTTGAAAGGCGTTGGATAGAGCGCAGTACCAACTGATAGAGGACTTTGTCGCTGATATGGTGGATGGTGCAGTTCACGGTTCTGTTCCCGTAGCTGCTGCATCGAAACGAGTGATAGGGTTCTCCGCTTTTGTAGTAATTCGTCTGATAAGACATCTTACTGCCACAATCAGCGCAATACACAAGACCTGGCAGTAGACATTTCTCTTGGTGCGTTCCTTCCTTCATGCGGCGTGTGGCGTGTTTCAAGCTCCTGTGCGCCCGCTCCCAAAGCTCGCTGTCAACGATAGGCTCGTGGGTGTCCTCAAACACAAGGCGTTCCTCATCGGTGGCAAAGCGGCGTTCATCGGTCTTAAAATTCGTTCCGATGGTCTTTCTCAGCACAGTATGACCGAGATATTCCTGTCGGCTTAAAATCTCTCTTACCGTGTTTGCGTTCCAGTTTGTGCAGCCGTACTCTGCTTTTCGGTTGCATTGCTCAGGGTGATATTGGAGGGTGTACGCCGATGGGATAAGCACCATTTCCTACGTTAGCTGTCTTGCGATTGCCGGAGGTGTTAAGCCCTCTGCCACAAGCTCAAAGATGTGTTTTACCACCTAAGAAGCAACAGGATCGACCACTAAGGTCTGCTTATCTTCGGGCAGTCGATTGTAGCCGTAGGGAATGCTGCCGGAGCAGCGTTTTCCATCGCTCATACGGGACAGGAAGATGGACTTTCCAACCAAAAGTAGCATACAATATAACTTCGTCCTAAAATAAGTAACTCCCGGCAGCACTGAAACATTCGTTCCGATCCAGACGTTATCTCCCACTGTGATAGGCAGGGCAATCTCTAAATGTAACTTTTGCTCCATCATCATATATACTACAGCTTATACTGCATGAAATTACCATTATGAACAAATCCGAAATCCGTATACAATTTAACACCCATGTCAGATGCCGTGATCTGTATCGTTCCACATCCATAATCCCTTGCATTATTTACAACACGGGCTAACAGTTCCTTTGCAATGCCCTTTCTTCTATAATTAGGGTTGGTAAACATACTGGAGAGCAACCCAATTCTTCCACTTGGGCATCCAAAATATGGCGGTTTCTCCACAAATGACATGCCGCTTGTCCCTATAATATCATCCCCGTCAAAAGCCAGCCATGATACAAATGTTCCGTCTGCCATATGGCGGGTATAATAATCCTTAAGCGCTGGCACCAGGTCTATCTCTTCTTTTGCGCCCTCTTCCCTGAGCTGATTTATTCTCATATTTATAAATGTATCAAGTTCATTTTCTGTAAGTCTTCTGTAGTCTATTTTCATTAACTTGCATCCTCCATTCCAGAATCCCTTTTTCCTCCAGGATAGGTAAACACGTTGTTCTTGTTATATTTATTCACTCTCCACCAGTTCATCTATCAGCTCTATGGCCTCCCTGATCATGCCGTCGCAGTGCACTTTCTTGATTCCGCCCTTTTGGGCATTTGCCTTTAACAGATCGGCACAATCGGTCATGCCATTGTGGTTATCTGCTATCCTGCGCCTGAACTGATTTATCACGTATGGATTCTCAACGCCCAGAGCGCCAAGTACCATAAGTCCTCCTGTGATCGCACCACAGGTTGAACCACACTTCATACCTCCACCGAAATTAGCACTGAGCTTTGCCGCCATATCTCCTGTTATTCCAAGCTCGTCCGCGTAAGACCGCAAAATGGTCTGAGCACAGTTATTGACCATCGGTGTCTCGTTTCTTATCTCCATAGCTTTTTCTACATGTTTGTTCATTGTGAATTCCTCCTATCTTTTTCGTGCTTACCCTTGTTTGAGTAAACTTTTGGAAATGACTTTCTTATATATTTTATATACTCATCCGCAACACTGTATAACTTCATATGAAAAATAAGAGACATCCGAAGATGTCTCTCTTTGTTGTTAAACCCTCCACTTAAAGGCAGGAGCTCTCCCCTAAAATCCTATATATTTATTATATACAATATTCTTATAATTGGTTAAATTTTATCATACTTTTGCTCTTTTGCAAGGATATTTTCCTTGCCCTCACTCACTGATAATCTTCCTGCTGCACAGATACGTTATAAGGAAATATCCGCCATATATGATTACCACGATGGCAGCCGTGATTCCGATAGCACCTGCTATATCATACGCTCCCATAGTGTCAAGGATCTTCGTGCTGACCATCATTCCAAATACCGAATGAACTATGGCGAGAGCAAGTGGGAATACGAAGAATAGTCCCATCTGCGAGAAAAGGGCCTTGTTGATCATGTGCTGATCCACGCCAAGCTTTCTGAGCATCTTGTATCTCTCTATGTTGTCTGTACTCTCTGAGAGCTCTTTGAGTGCGAGGATTGCTGCACCGGATATGAGGAATATGAGTCCGATATACATACCTATAAATGATGCGATAGCTCCAACTCCCACGCTGGCTGCCTTAATACTATCTTTAGTGTTTACTGTGATAAGTCCGCAGGTCACATCCTTATTCGATACCTTATTTATAATCGTATCGCTATCCTGTATGGCATCTATGTCCTGATCGGCATACTTTCCGATGAAATACTCTTTCGCGAACTGTGCACCTTCAATGGCTGAATCCGGCACGATAAACACACCTGTGTTGAGGGGCTGAGTGGCAAGCTCTATATCACCATCTATACAATACGAGATAACCGGTTTAAGCTTGTTGCCATATACCTCTATCTCTTTTCCCTCCTGAAGTCTCTCATCACGGATCTTAACGAATATTCTATAATTTGCCAGGATTGCATACTCGTCATCGGCAAGCTGGATCTCCGCTTTGTCATAAATCTTTGCCACCTTGTTGTAGTCAGACTGTGATATGATCTCCTCCGTTCCCTCAAATCTAGACAAAGCGTTTACATCTATTTCAAGAGAATCAATCAAAGCCTCATCTCCCAGATAGTTTCTGATTGTAAGTGCAGGACATGTATATGTGTGTACGTCAACGTAATCTGAGAAGTAGGATCCAAGATCCACATTATTTTCACTATATACATCTTCTATGCTCTTTCCATCAGTCACCTCAAGTTTCTTCAAAAGAACATTTGTCTCGCTGTCATTACCCATCTCGTCTTCGTCATAATAGATTGAATCACTGCTCTGGGTTTTCGATATACTCACATCCGCTCTTGCGTACTTTGCAATGCCCTCATTTAAGGAATTCTTCACTGCAAGCGCTGATGAAAGCACACATATTGTCACAAAAAGCATCAGACAGATGACTGATATTGAAAGTACATTTGTGTTGACACGGCTGCTCATCTGTCTGACGACAAATGAATTGAGTCCCTTATAGTACACATTCTTCATGGACGACACGATCCTGAAGAGCATTCCGGACACTGACCAGAAGAAAAGCACCGTTGCAATACATCCAGTCACGATCCACTTGTAGAGATCGTTCATGTACATGTCATTTATATCGGTAATTACCGCATGATAAGCATATCCAAGTGATACAGCTGATATCAGGAACACGATAACTGATACCCATGGATTCTTGATCTTGACGTTCTCAGACTTTCTTCCATTCTGGAAAAGGTCGATGAGCTTACATTTGCTGATGATAAATGTGTTGAAGATTATAACCACCACATATATGATTGCAAAATACAAACAGGTCTTGACAAATGCGCTGCCCGAGAACACAAAGCTGTATGATGACATATCTGCATCGAACATGTTTGCAACGAGTACACTTGTTATCTGTGAGATTCCTATTCCAGCAAGAAGTCCTACCACAAGTGATACAAGTCCGATGATAAGTGTCTCGATGAAAAGCATTGTGGACACCTTGCGTTTTCCCATTCCAAGGATGAGGTACAGACCAAATTCTTTGTTGCGCCTCTTCATCAGAAAACGGCTTGCATATATGATGAGAAATCCGAGCACAAATGCGATGAACACACTGACACCCGCAATCATCTTGCTCATGAGCTGCACGACCTGTCTTGTGTCAGCCGATATCCGGAGCATTGCGGTCTGCGTCTCTATGGCATTGAACACATAGAAAATTGCAACACCGAGTACCAGAGTGAAGAAATATATGGCATAGTCCTTTATACTCTTCTTCATATTTGATACGGAAAGCTTAAAGAGCGTCATTCAGATCACCTCCAAGCAGTGTCACGACATCTATGATCTTATTGAAAAATTCTTTTCTTGTATCTCCTCCTCTTCTGAGCTCGTGGAACACCTTGCCATCCTTGATGAAAAGTATCCTGCCTGCATAGCTGGCTGTAAATGAATCGTGTGTTACCATGAGTATCGTTGTCATGAGATCCTCATTTAGGTGCTTAAGTCTCTCCAGAAGCAGCTTTGCCGACTTGGAATCGAGTGCTCCCGTAGGCTCGTCTGCAAGCACAAGCTTTGGATCAGTGATGATTGCTCTCGCAGATGCTACTCTCTGTTTCTGACCGCCCGACATCTGGTACGGATACTTCTTCAGAACACTCTCGATCTCAAGCTCCTTTGCAACAGCCCTGACCTTCGCATCTATCTGTTTTGCAGGCACATTCTGTATTGAAAGTGCCAACGCAACATTCTCATATGCCGTGAGTGTGTCAAGAAGGTTGAAATCCTGAAATATAAATCCCAGCTCCTCTCTCCTGAACTCGTTGAGCTTATTGCCTTTGAGTGTTGTGATATCCTTGCCGCCCACATAGATGTGGCCGCTGCTAACCTTATCTATAGTTGAAACGCAGTTAAGCAGTGTCGTCTTACCGCTTCCCGATGCACCCATGATAGCGACGAACTCTCCTGCCTCCACATCGAATGATATTCCATCTATGGCCTTTGTCATATTGGATTTGTTTCCATAATACTTCTCAATGTTGTCAATCTTTAATATTGTTTCCATTGAAATGCCTCCTCAAATGTTTGATTATTACTGCTCTCACCATTGAACATATTTGCAGTTTACACATTTTGAAAGCAATTGTCCTTTTTCCATTATTACCTAACATTACAATTCTGTAACATTGGGACGCTCACCAGATCTGGTATCCCACTATCGCAAAACGCAATTTTTATATCATCCAATCTTGTATATATCATTATGTCCAAATACTATACTCACATCTGTGTATTCATCCACCTTTGACGCTATATTCAGCTTATGTCCCAGCTGCCTGCACAGATTGTCTATTATATAAAGTCCCATACCTGTGGATTTCGCATGTTTCCGGCCATTTTCCCCGGTAAATGATTTCTTGCACACAAGTGGAATATCAGACTGTGGTATACCTATTCCATTGTCCCTTATGTGTAGAGCCTTGCCGTCACCCAACGGTTCAGTCCAGATCTCTATAGTCTTTTCCTGTCCTCGGTCTATATACTTGATACTGTTGCTCACGATCTGATTTACCATAAACTCAAGCCATTTTGAATCCGTCACAACACATTCATCCACATCATGAACATTCAGCGATATGTCATCATCAAGCAGCACATCCTTGTTCTTCACAGCCACCCTTCCGATGACATTCTTAAGATTTGTCTCAGCAAATCTGTAATCCGCCGCAGCATGCTCCGCCCTCACATAGTAGAGAACCTGATCCGCATACGCGTCAAGCCTTGCGACCTGTTCCTCGTATTTTCTCGGGATCACATCCCTGTTGTTGTGGCACATGAGCACCAGACTGGCTATCGGAAGCTTGATCTCGTGAACCCAGATCTCTATAAAGTCCTTGAAATCTTCCACGCTGTCCCTGTACTTTCTCACATTCTCAGTCATGGACTTGTTGATGTCGTACATAGCTGAATACACCAGCTTGCCCTCGTAGAAGTCAGGCTCGTCCAAAGTGTCAAGTATGAGATACTTCTGATCCAGTTCATCCAGATGTCCGACCAGACTGTTGTAGAACTTATATTTTCTCAGATAATCGAAAGCGATAACCGAGACGACAAATATCACAGCCACGATCACGAACATAATTCTCATCTGTAACTGTGAGTGAAATGCCATCATGAGCAGATATGTGAATATCACAAATCCCGCATATCCCGCAATTATTCCAAGTTTATCCTTTATATACAAGCCAAATTTCATTTTGCCAAATTACTCCAATCTTTTGTCGCTGTAAATGATATATAATCCCACTTACCTGTCATACAAGTCGGTATCCCTGCTTCTTCCTGGTCTCTATGGCATCATCATATCCAAGATCCGCCAGTTTCCCCCTGAGCCTGCTTATATTTACTGTGAGCGCATTGTCATTTACAAACTCGTCATTGTCCCACAGGTCTGTCATGATCTCATCCCTCGACACTATCTTTTCCCTGTTGGCAAGCAGCAGCTGGAATATGATCATCTCATTCTTGGTGAGAACCATCTCCTGATCACCTTTGCTGATTGTCCCCTTGCTGAAGTTGACCTCCGCATCTCTGTATGATGCTGTATTCTGGCTGCCCTCCATGCGCTTGAGCACCGCCGCTATCCTAAGCAGAAGTATCGTCGGATTGTACGGCTTTGTTATATAATCATCCGCGCCATAACTCATGGACAGCACCTCATCCATCTCGGAAGTCCTGCTTGTAACCATGATGATAGGCACATCAGATTCCTTTCGTATCTCCTTCACTAGGTTTCTGCCGTTTATCCCCGGAATATTGATATCCATGAGCACCAGATTCGGTGCCGCTTTCAATATATCGTCCTTTGTATTGTCAAAGCTCTCAAGACTCTCAGCCTCATAGCCCTCATTCTCAAGTATCTGCACTAGCTCCTTGCAAATACTCTCGTCATCTTCAACAACAAATATCTTTTTCATCTTTATTTCTCCATTTTCTATTTTCCATTTAGGCAATTACGAAACCCTTAATCTATTCAACATGCAAGAAGATGTTTAGCATTACCAAATCAGGGGAATACGAAGTCGCCGGTACTTAGATGGCACGTTAGTGACATCTTTAGTACCGTTGCAGACTGAGTTAAGCGAGAGCGACCCCTGATTGGTATGCTAAAACATCTCTTGCACATTCAGCGTATTTAAGTTTCGCAATTGCCTATTTTCCCATTTTAAGTGGCATGTCCACCAGCATCCTCGCCCTGTTGTAGACATTCAGCTTTGAACCACTGGAATCCACATCACAGCTCACTATCATGCCCTGCGGCAGCTTCTTCTGAAGTGAAGGGTACAAACCTCTTCCACATGTGTGATTAGGCATACAGCCGAATGGCTGAACCGCCAGAACCTTTGGACACTCATGGAGTATGTGTCCCGTTATCTCCGCGCCGATGAGCCAACCATCCCCGGTTTTGTATCCCCAGCTCACATACCCATCAGCCTCACGTTTCATCGTGAAGAAATCCTCCATGGTATAGAAACCATATTTTCTAAGCGCCTCTATCATTGCTCTCTGCAGGCTGCCGAAGAACTTCAGCCCCGCCTTGTAAAGCAGAGATTCAAATGTCATATTGTCCGTGAGATGTGAATCCATATAGTACATGGCATACCAAGAAAGCCCATTTGTATGGCTCTCACATCCATTTGACTCAAGGAACTTTATCATATCCCAGTTTCCCAAGTGACAATATTTTATGTACAGTTCCCCAACTATCCCAACACGCTGTTTTCTCTTATCATTCAGCCTTATCCTTGAAAAATCCCTGGCTATCCTGTCGAAATTCCTCTTCATCTTTCCAAGTGTCAGATTCTTTCCCTCTTTCAGATCTCTGGACAGGATATTTATCCACTTCTGCCAAACCTTTTGTGACTGTCCCTTTTTCACCTCATTTGGCCTTGTCTGATTGAGGAGCAGCATGAGTATATCTCCGTAGAATAGTCCGAACAGTGCTCTCCACACCATGAATGCCTGCACACGCATCTGGCAATCCTTCTCCAGCCCCTTAACATTCAGGGATAGTATCTTTACCCTGTCAAATCCTGCCTTTCTCACCGACTCCTTTAACACATGTAAGTAGTTGGCTCCCCTGCATGCATCCCCCGCCGTCGGCATGAGAAGTCTTGTCCGGTTGATGTCATACTTGCCTGACTGCAGTGCATCTATCATCTGCCCGGCATTTAACACAATCGGATAACACATATCATTGTTCACATACTTAAGTCCCACATCCGTGATATGTTCCTCATTTGACAGTATGACCGGATGATAATCCTTTGAAAAAAAAGCGTACTTTATCAAAGGAAAATGAGCATCCAGCATGGCTGGTATAAGCAGTACATATTTTTCATCCCATGCGTTCTCGTCTATCTTATACATAATTTACTCCCCATATATTTTGCAGTGATATAACGTGTTTGTAATACTTTAATTATATATTATAACTTCTTTTGCATGCACCTAGCCACTGCTTACTGATTAATTTTGCTAAACTTATTTTCACGCAAAAAGGGACTTCCCTCAACCGGGAAATCCCTCTTATTGTTTGTTACAATATTAACTATCTTTTTTATACCCCTGCAATAATGAGCAGCACTGAAAGCAGCACAAATCCAAATCCGAGAGCTCCGATGATCCTGACACCGCACTTCTTGAGCGGCATGAGGACTATCAGTGAACCGATAGGGTTTAAGACAACGCACCACTTTGGAACAGGAAGTGCTCCGGTAAGGATTGCAACTATCACAGTGACCGCAAGGCCAAGCCAGAGTACCACACCTGCCAGGTACATCAGTGGATTAAAAACCGGATCGATGGCTTTGATAACTTCATTGCTTTCGTCATCGGACATTTTCTTACAGAGTCTCTGGTACATGAGCGGCTTCAGACAGAACACAACATGGCTCATAAGACCGGTATAACATCCAAGTAATGTCACGACCTTGAGGATGCCTGCAAGCACCCCATTCTCCTTTGAGATCATATCAGCAAGGAGCCACATGACGATATATCCTCCCGGCTGTCCAAGGAATGAAAGCCAGAACGACACCTTGAATCTCTTTGAGGTCACATCTCCCCACCATGGGCAAACTCCACCTAATTTCAGATTTGCACTTTGATTCGGCATGACAAGAGGCACATCCGCAAATGATGCAATAAGGCCACTTATTATTCCAAATATTCCCCACGCTACATAACTATTCATCTCTTTATCCTCCTATTAATTACTCCCTGTTGTCCTTCAGGCTTTCAACCATATCCGCTTTCTTCACCTTTCGGCTTAACAGACACAGAGATATCACGTAGCTTATAAGAACACACACGGAATACTTTACAAAACACAGCGGTGTGTATACTGTCTCTATATAGGTGTTGTATGCTGATACACTCGCCTCAAAGTTCACTCTGCACAGCACCACTCCAAACACTGAACCTATCACGATTCCTATCGGAACAAGGATGTGGTATATGCTTATCATCATGCGGCTTATCTGTCTGTCATCGTATCCAAGCACCTTTAACATTGATATCGATGATGCATTTTCGCTTATTAACATATTTACCATGAGATATACACATATAACTATGATGAGCACGGCAAATCCGATACAAACCGAGAGCACCGATTTCATCTGTACTGTGATCTGACCTATCTGATCTGAAAGATCTGACTTGGTTATCCTATACAGATAATCAGACTCCTTATAGTCAAGTTCTTTGTCAGACATAACAGCATTGTAACTGCCCTCAGGCACATCAAGCAGATCGCATGCATCATTCCAGCTGCTGTAGAGTATACTCTGGGAATCGTTCTGCACAACGTCATCTATCGTGACCGTGTATTCACTGAGTGATGCCTGATCGTAGAAAGTGAGCTCATCACCCTTGCCTACACCATATATCATGGCTCCCATTGCAGATATATACGTTTTGCCTGATGTAAGCTCCAGCTTATCTCCTGACGTACTCTTTAAATCCATGAACTCATTATTATCCATACCCATGTATGTCAGATTGGTCGTGTATCCATCCACACTGAAAGTACCTGTCATGATCTCCGCTGCGCCACCCACTTTTTCTGTCTGGATACTGCTTAAAAAATACTCATACTCATAGTCCCCGACTTCATTTACAGACACATCACAATAGTTCTCAAGCGAATCTATACAGACGTAGCAGAACACCATCAATATTCCACCGACAGCAATTCCAAATATAACCACAAGACTTCTGCTCCAGTTGCCAAGAATAGACCGGATCTTGAACTTTGTCGTGAACTTCATACTTGACTTTGCCATGCGAAGTCTCCTGCGTTTTCTTGTTCCTCCATTTCCTTGAAGAAGATCGATTGTCTTGAATCTGAGAACTCTCAGTGCCGTAAGCAATCCCACAATACCATATGCCACAATCGGTACAATACAGATTATCACAAACTGCACTGTTTCCGAACTGTAATCCACCGGAAGTATCTCTGTCTTCATCTCAAATATTGCCGTAGCAAGCGCATCCCTGCATGGGGCAGCCGCAATAGCACCTATCACAGCGCCTATCACTCCCGGAATGACACCAAACAATCCGTAGTGCAGTGAGAGCCTTGTCCTGCCATATCCAAGAGCCGACAGAACTCCTATCTGTCTCGCCTCAGACTTGATCTTCCTTCCGAGAACTATCGCTATTATTATCATCACAAATACGACCAGCATAGGTATGATCATATTCATATAAAGCTTTAACTGTTCCCTCTCATTCTGCGGAACCTTTATTCTCACATTTGTGAATGCCGGAATGTATGACAGAGTGTAATACTCGCTGTGTATCTCCTCCCTGAATGCCTTCTCCTGATCCTTATCATCGTATATGACCGTATAGTATGATGTCTTTGTGTCATCATTTATCTGCGCAAATGCAGACTCACTCACTACTGCATATCCAAATGTATCAAACAGGAACATGTTATCAGACAAATTCTTGTATACCGCCAGATAATCAGGTCTCGCCATCGTTCCTACTATTTTGTAGTTTCTTCCATCGATATCAAGAAAGTCCCCTATCTGCAGTCCCCTGGCATCCATCAGATGAGGATTCAAAAGTATCTCGTCATCAGAAGTCACATCCTCACCATCCAGCAGCTTATATGTATCGATCTTCTTTGACGGCGTGAATATCCTTAATGTGTAATCCTCCGCTATATCCTTACCTGTCCTGTCACCGCAGTTCTCCTCAGTCAGATCAATATCAGCATATGTCTGCTTTTCAAGCTGTACATTGTACTTCTCTTCAAGATTATTGATAGATTTATCATATATAGGATTTGCTGTGACAAACTGAGCCTCCTCAACATTTGTATCTTCATAGAACGAATCAAGATATCTGCCCTCTCCATCATAAGCACCTGTAACGCCGATATACATGACTATCACCAGCGCGGTGAGGATAGTGACACATATGTAGAAAGAAAGATTGTGCTTTATATTCCTTATATATCTTCTATTTAATGTCATGTCCCCACCTCTTATAATTCAAGCTGTTTTGCCGGTATTTTGTTTTCATTTGCCTTGCTGAGTGATACCTTGCCATCTTTTATTCGGATTATCCCATCGGCCATCCCCGCTATAGCCTCATTGTGGGTGATGATTGCAACAGTTGTTCCAAACTGTCTGTTGACCTTCTCCACAAATTCAAGAACACTTCTCGATGTCTTTGAATCGAGGGCACCTGTAAGCTCATCACATAGCAAAAGTTTCGGATTCTTGATGATGGCTCTGGCGATGGCAACTCGCTGCTGCTGACCGCCTGACAGTTCATTTGGGAATCTGTCCTTGTACTTCTCTATGTCCACAGCCTTCATGACCTCATCTATAGGAAGTGGATCCTTCGCAATATCTTCTACGACCTGTATATTCTCCTTAACTGTGAGATCCGGCAGCAGATTGTAGAACTGGAACACAAAGCCAACATCAGTCTTTCTGTATTTTGTCAGTTCACCCGACTTCAGTCTGGATATTTCCTTTCCATCCACCGTGATACTTCCCTCATCTAGGCTGTCGAGGCCTCCCATCATATTGAGGAGTGTACTCTTGCCTGAACCCGATGGTCCAAGTATCACATATATTTTCCCCTGCTCCAGTGCCAGCTCTATTCCATCTAAAGCATGAACAGTATTCTCCCCTTTTCCATAACTTTTTCTTGCATTATTCATCTGAATAAACATTCTGCTTACCTCCAAGTAAAATTTTTGTTTCTAACTATTTCATATACATTAAGTTGTCTCTCCGCCCAGTCTCCTGTACTCGAGAGGTGTGCAGCCATATTTGCGCTTGAACACCGTGCCAAACTTACTCTGACTCTCATATCCAACAGAAAGAGCTATATCCGCAACAGATATATTGCTGCCTGTAAGCTGCTTTGCAGCATATGCCATTCTCTTGCTTTGCATATACCTCTTCACAGTATCCCCATACACGATCTCAAAATACTTGTTGATAGATACTGAACTCATACCATACAGACTCTCCAGTTCTGCCATGGACACATCCCTGCTGAGATCCTGTCTGATCGTGTCGTATATCTCCTGCACGATACGTCTCTGTCCCTTTGTCAGATAAAACTGAGTATCACGCACCGCTATATCATCAGTTCTTATAAGATCGAGTACATACAGCATATTTATAAGATATGAATTTTTGTCCTTATCACCATTTTCTATGATATCTCTCAAATCATCAAATGCATGCCGTAGTCGGTCCTGGCACTCGCCGATATAGTATTGACCGTTCTGCTCACAGGCTTTTCTGATACTTTCCGCATCGATCCCTACTCTTCCCAGAAATGCCTCATCCTCACTGCTGATATTGTCGACACATATCACTATCTCCAGACCACCATATATGTCATCATAGAAATTGAAGCTCTTGCCCGCCTCCTGATGCCACTCTATACAGAGTGTTCCTGGCTTCATATATGCATATTTGCCATCATTTACTCTGATCTCCGCCCTTCCTCTGTTGCAGTAGTGGATAACCATTGTATTTTCAAGCGCTCTCACCTTGGAATGTCCCGGAAGTGCATCCATGCCTCCCATATAATATTCCTGTATATTGATTCCCGTCATAGGCGAAACAAAATTCATATACTGTCCATTTTGTCTCATTTTTAAACGGATCACTTCACCATATTTATCCGATATGTCAAACTGGATCATCTCAAAGAAAAAGGACAGCATCTCCGGTGGAATACGCGATATAAGATTGCTTAAATACGTGCTTTTAGCCATGATTTTCTGTATTTTCTCGTCCATATATCCTCCATTTCTAACTTATGTTTGTTGTAACTAACCCTGTTATAACATGCCACAAATAAAAATTCTATTCCATTTTCATTATTTTATTCCACTTCTAAAACAGGCTTGTAATCGTACCCGTACCCTGTATGTTTGTTGATATATCACCGCTTACCTATGAAAATGAAAAAAGACACAGGTACTATATAAAATGTCACACCCGTTACAACGGTTTTAACATCTTATATAGCACCTGTGTCTCAATACAAATATTTTTATACACTGCTACAGCATCGACTGGGAATTGAACTATCGATGATTTTCCCGGTTCTTGTTCTTAAATTTATTCCAGAATACTCTTTGCAAGCTTCTGCTCCTCATCAGTAGGCGGGTCGATTCCCTCAAGCTTATATGGTATTCCAAGTCTCTCCCACTCAGTGATTCCGAGCTTGTGATATGGAAGTACCTCAACTTTATCGACAGTCTTGAGAGTATCTATGAACTCCTTTGTCTTCTTCAGATCATCCTCATCAGTTGTGATGGTTGGTACCAGTACGTGTCTGATCCACATATGCTTACCCTGATCTGACAGATACTGTGCAAGATCAAGTATATTGCTGTTGGAGAATCCTGTGAGATCTCTATGCTTGTCATCATTGATCTGCTTGATATCGAGCAGGAACAAATCTGTGAGATTCATCAGCTCATTGAACTTGGAGAAGAATGGCTCCTCCCTTGTAAATGGATTGCCGGCTGTATCTATTGTTGTATGAATACCCTCAGCCTTTGCAAGCTTGAAAAACTCGATGAGGAAATCCATCTGAAGCAGCGCCTCACCACCGCTCACTGTTATACCACCGCCGTTTTTCCAATATGGCTTATAGCGGAGCGCCTGCTTTAACAGATCCTCAGGGGTCCTCGCCTCGATCTTGACGCCCTTATCCTTCAGCAGCTTTGTATTCTCTTCTATCTTCTTCTCAAGTTCTTCTCTCTCAGCATCGCTTGTTTCATCTGAGTAAAGCTTACTATAGTCTGTCACAAGATTCCATGTCTCTGGGTTGTGACAATATTTACATCTCATCTTGCAGCCCTGTAAAAAAACTACAAATCTTATGCCTGGACCATCTACTGCTCCAAAGCTCTCTGTCGAATGGACATATCCTAAAACCTGTTTCTTTTCAGACATATTTCACCTCTAAGTTCTTCCTATTCAAATACAACTCTCAATTAATGAAAGTAATTACAAACAAAACTACATGTCTATTATCTCTTGTAAAACTGATATAAATACATATTCTTAAAAAAAGTCCCGGAGAGGTTATCCCCGGGACCATGGTTCTTGTTATATCTGACAAAGCATCTATAACTTCACTGAAAATCCAGCGTCAGCTAAGAATTAAAGTGAGTCATGGAATGTTCTGTTGATAACATCGAGCTGCTGCTCACGTGTAAGTGATATGAACTTAACAGCATATCCTGATACACGGATTGTGAAGTTAGCGTACTCTGGCTTATCTGGATTCTCCATAGCATCAAGGAGCTTATCCTTACCAAATACGTTTACGTTCAGATGATGAGCGCCCTGATCGAAGTATCCATCCATTGCGCTTACAAGCTTTGTAGCTCTCTCTTCCTCATCATGTCCAAGTGCTGATGGATTCATTGTCTGTGTATTTGAGATACCATCCAGTGACCACTCATAAGGAATCTTTGCAACAGAGTTAAGTGATGCAAGAAGTCCTGATGTCTCAGCGCCGTAGCTTGGGTTAGCACCTGGTGCAAATGGTGTCCAAGCACGTCTTCCATCTGGAAGGTTACCTGTGTACTTACCATAAACTACGTTAGATGTGATTGTAAGGATAGATGTTGTAGGCTCTGAATTACGATATGTGTGTCTCTTCTTGATGTCTGTAAGGAACTCATGAAGAAGCCATACACCGATGTTATCAGCTCTGTCGTCATCGTTACCATACTTAGGGAACTCGCCTTCGATCTCGAAGTCCTCAGCAAGTCCTGTCTCTGCGTTACGGATAACCTTAACCTTAGCGTACTTGATTGCTGACAGTGAGTCGATTACGTGTGAGAATCCAGCGATACCTGTTGCAAATGTACGACGTACATCTGTATCGATAAGTGCCATCTCAGCTGACTCATAGTAGTACTTGTCATGCATGTACTGGATGAGGTTAAGAATATTTACATAAAGTCCTGCTAACCAGTCAAGCATCTTCTTGTACTTAGCAAGTACTTCATCATAGTCAAGGTACTCTGATGTGATAGGTGAGTACTCTGGACCTACCTGCATTGGCTTACCAGTCTTCTTGTCAAGGAACTTCTCATCCTTACCACCATTGATAGCGTAAAGAAGACACTTAGCAAGGTTTGCACGAGCTCCGAAGAACTGCATCTCCTTACCAGTCTGTGTAGCTGATACACAGCAGCAGATTGAGTAATCATCGCCCCAGATTGGCTTCATTACATCATCGTTCTCATACTGGATTGAGCTTGTTCTTACAGAAATCTTAGCAGCATACTTCTTGAATGTATCCTGAAGAGCTGATGAGTAAAGAACTGTAAGGTTTGGCTCTGGAGCTGGTCCCATGTTCTCAAGTGTATGAAGGAATCTGTAATCGTTCTTTGTAACCATTGAACGTCCGTCAACACCGATACCACCAACCTCAAGAGTAGCCCATACAGGATCTCCTGAGAACAGCTCGTTGTATGACTTAATTCTTGCGAACTTAACCATACGAAGCTTCATTGTGAAATGATCGATAAGCTCCTGAGCCTCAGCCTCTGTAAGCTTACCAGCCTTAATATCTCTCTCAATATAGATATCAAGGAATGTAGATACACGTCCAACTGACATAGCTGCACCGTTCTGAGTCTTGATAGCTGCAAGGTATCCGAAGTATAACCACTGAACAGCCTCTTTAGCGTTTGAAGCTGGCTTTGAAATATCATATCCGTATGACTGAGCCATAACCTTCATCTCTTTGAGACGCTTGATCTGCTCTGAAAGCTCTTCTCTCTGACGGATGACATCATCAAACATGTTGCCATCGCCACAGTTAGCCTTATCCTCTTCCTTCCAAGCGATAAGCTGATCAATACCGTAAAGAGCAACTCTTCTGTAGTCACCTACGATACGTCCACGACCATATGTGTCAGGAAGTCCTGTTACGATATGTGTATGACGAGCTGCCATCATCTCTGGTGTGTAAGCATCAAATACTGCCTGGTTGTGTGTCTTGTGATACTCAGTGAAGATCTTGTGGAAGTTCTCGTTTGGAGTATATCCATACATCTGAAGAGCTTCCTCAGCCATCTTGATACCACCATAAGGCATAAATGCTCTCTTAAGTGGCTCATCTGTCTGAAGACCTACAATCTGCTCAAGATCCTTTGTCTCTGGATCAATGTAGCCTGGGCCATAAGATGTGATGCTTGATACAACATCAGCATCCTCCTTTAAAACTCCACCGTTATCTCTCTCAGCCTTCTGAAGTGCCTGAAGCTTATCCCAAAGCTTGTTAGTAGCATCTGTTGGGGCTGCAAGGAAACTCTCGTCTCCATCGTACTGTGTGTAGTTGTTCTGGATGAAGTCTCTTACATTACACTCTTCCTTCCAGAGTCTACCTGTGAATGATTCCCATTCCTGGTTCTGTAACATGATAAAATTTCTCCTTTCAGTGTTTTAATATGTGAAAATGTGACACACTATTTACTTATTATACAGAATAATCTTCTATAATTCAATAATGCTTATCACATTCCTTGCTTTTCATTTGTAAGTATATTATACTTTACTCATAAATTCGGTTGTTATAACCACGTAATAAAGATTTAAACAACTTTTTTTGAAAAAATTTGAGAAAATATATGAAT
>OLYY01000437.1_pt1 | contig 18475 bp, 13 predicted proteins | sample 1673561 | NCBI WGS metagenome assembly OLYY01 (sample SAMEA103958115, study PRJEB25191) | human gut metagenome | biome: human-associated habitat [ENVO:00009003]; feature: intestine environment [ENVO:2100002]; material: feces | place: Germany | collected 2013/2015
TCACATTGAGGATTAGATAGTTGTAAATAATCTTAATATTTAACGACACTCCCTATATAGCAGTTCTACTTCGTCCTTGGCAATAATCTTGTCTGACATGACAATAGCTATCATATAGCGAAGCATTCCGTCCCTCATACCCGGATTGATTCGAAGCAGGTTTGTCACCGCATCATTAAAGGTTTCCATAATGTTGCCCTTAATTCTATCCCAACGCTCCTGCTAATCCACAAGTGGTAGTCCCAAACGCACAAGCACGAAACACCTTCCCGCAAAAGGCTCTGCGGAAAGATGTTCGTCATATCGTCTTCTGAGATAGTCGTATGATATACTGTAGTGCTCGTTCAAGAACCACAGAAGTATCGCTATCCAGAATAGTGCGTTGAGGTAGAACATGTTTATTAGTTGTAGTCTTTTATTTCAGATGATTTAAGTGAGAATCCTCCTTTTAATACAATATCTTCAAAAGATTGTTTACTGAATGGACTAACATTATGACGTTCTAAGTTCATGCAAAAATCGAATTCACATGAATTTGGATCGAATTTCACGATACCGTCTTTAGATACGCCTTCAATAAAATAAGGAGGAATTACACCCAGCTGTTGACAAAACATAATTCTATCTTCATCATCGGTTAATATAACATCTATAACACTACCTCCATTGTAATTAGAAAGAGAAGCAATTAATCTATGTTGTACATTAGATGCGCTTCTTGGTATAATTAAATAATAGAAAGTGTTCTGATTGATATTATAGCCATGAGTATCAATTTTCATCAAAGGTGCACTTTCAAACACGAGTCTTTTCATATTTTTATCTAATTCATCGTTAGTCATGGCCCCTATTACTTCGCTGATGAAATTATTTGGTACTATTGAGTGTTCCTTTATTAGTTTCTGAATTCCTCGAAGTATATGTTCTGGATTACATACAATGTCAGAATCATATTTATATTCTAATAACTGATTCCATTTAATTTTTAAAGTATCAGAGAGTCTTGATGATATAACTTTATGTATAATTGAATCAAGTTCAAAAGCGAATTGAATTGAATGCATTTCTGATTGCATTTTTTCGTTTACTTTTTCTATCTCATCAGAAATAACAAAACCGAGTCTACTTACGCATTCTTTTTGAATATGAATGAAATTCAACAAGTCTTCTAATATTCTTATAACAAACTTGTGTTTCTTGATATTTATCTCTTCGCTATTAAGACTTCTTCTATTTTCGCATATCGAATTTGCCAAATCATCTAATATAGACCTGTGTCTTAATAACAACATTCTGTTAATTTCATGTTGGTAATCTTGTATAAGCTCTTCCTCAACTTGAAATATATGATATTTAGAGTGTTCTAATTCTTCTATCCGTTGCTCAATATCGGTTATTGATTTTTTCAATAGTTCCACTACCATTAGCAGATTCTCTATTACTGGCTTTATGCCACATGTCTCGCCTTCACAAGGCCAAAGAGATGTATGAATCATCAGTTTACACTCTTGCTTAAACTTTCCAGCTATAGCAACTGCGTTTCTATCCATCTCTTCTAAAGCAGACATGAGGTCTCTTTCATAGATAGAGTTATCTATATTGTAATCTTGTTGATTAAAACAAATAACAGAATTACAGATCCTATGATTAGGATTTAAAATCCTATTTAGTAAATCTTGATAATAATTATCTGCATCTATCCAATGGACGACCTGAGACGCAAAATGATCATAAGATATTGGAAACGAGTTTGATCCTAAAATCCTATAAAATGAATATTGGGATATGAAGTATTCTAATTCAGCTTTATATAACTTAAGTATAGGAATCTCGGAATTTCCAAAAGAGGATACCCAGGCCTTTTTAATCGTTGAGATAAACTGATCGTAGCCTCCACTGTTTTCCGCAACAATTAGATTGTCATTAATGGCAAAATGTACGGGAGACATTCCTAGAGAAGCATAATACAGATTTTTAGCAACCTTCTGAAGAACCTCATCAAAAGAAAAACTAAATTGTGCTTCGTTTGGAGTTTTTATGCTATTCGAAATATAAAAAAACGTATCAAATGTTTTTTCAAATTCATCATATTCTGGATAGCGAGTCTTATTCAAATCCGCTTCCAACAACGAAGCATACTCATTAGGTTTAACCAAATAATGAACACCGATATGGTCATAGAATGAATGAGAAATCGCATAGCATATAATGTTGGCATTCGGTATTATTTTTCTAAGTATCTGAGTTATATCCAAAAATATGCCACTACCTGTACCTCCACAAAGCGAAAAACAAATATGTACATCAATTTGGTGCCCATAAGGGGGAGCAACAAAGTTATGAACATTACAAAGATTTTGATAGATTAGATTTATTCGCTGCTCAATATCATGATTAAGTAACGAATCAACTTGTAGCATAAAATTACTATTTGATCTAACCGCACCAGATCCAGTTGTCAGCGAACGATTTAAATAGTTTATGTTTTGATTTGGAATATCATAAGATTCAGGCCTATGTCTGTAATGTGCTAGGGGGGGGTAACATTTAGATGAATCTTCTCTACTCCAGAAATTAAATGATTGTTAAGTTCATATACATTAGTATCAATTCCCAAAAACTGAATCTCTGATGGAATAACTTGATTGTGATGTATGAAAAGATTCTTTACTTCTTCTATGGCTTTTACACCAGCTCCACCGATTCCAACATATATTGTTCTTCTCATTTTTTATACTTGTTAGTTAGCTCTTAATTAGGGATTGTCGTTTAATTCTGAGAAATTGATATTGGTTGACGAGGGTATGCCATCATAGGTTGCCCTTGTCTGCTTTTTTTCTGAGTTTTGTCGTTTTTTGAGGTGATTTATGTATCGTCAGGACACAATTATCCCTTGCACGAGGGATAATGTTTGACCGATATTTGTTTAGGCTGCCTGGCTGAGTTCTGCCTTTGCAATTCTCCTTGCCAATTGCACCGTATTAGCCGTATGGATGCCGAAGAAGATTATCAAGATTTCCGTTTTCTTAATTCGACCGTTAATCCTTTTGAGTCCGTAATGCTCCTTCTGTGTTCCAACGGATCCTTCCATTGCAGTGGCGCGTACCCTGGCAAGTTCTTTCCTGACCAGACTGACAGAGGCTGATGCTTCCCGCTTTTTGCCTTTCTGTACAAACGACGTCACAATATTCTCATCACTGCAGAATGTGCGGTTGTCATTACCTGAGTAGCTGCAGTCACCGCCAAGCTTGGTGATCTTCTCTCCAAAGAGTTTCTCTGCAAGCTTTACGCAATGCACAAGGCGTGTGCCTTCGTTGAATGCGTTGAAGGATAGCTTCTCAATGAACGACATGCCATCAATCAGGATGTTGTTGCACTTGGCTCCAAACTCGACTTTCTTTATCTCCTTGCCTCTTACGATTGGACGTACATATGGTTTGTTGACGCTTACGATACGATTAGGGATGCTCTCCTTTGCGTTGCCACTCTTCTGGTGGTTGCGCTGTTGACGGTATATCTTCGTTATCATCTCTATTTCTGCGAGTTGCTTGTCAGAGAAAAGCCCTGCACAAGGATTCTCCCTGTTGAGTCTTCTTAGTTCTGCGAGTATCTTTCCCAGCAAACCCAACAGGCGTCGGATTATCTTGTGAGTCCGTTGCTTGGTGTGACGGCGTTGCTTCACATAGGCCATGTTGTCACGGGATACATCAAGGTATTTCGTCCTCATACGGTGAATGCCGAGTTCACGGCTTGGCTCACACATCATTGGATACACCTTTTCTATACATTCCCATAGCAGTTTTGCATCGGTAGGGTAACGCATGGCACTCTCGTAACAGGTGGCATCGGTATAAAGAGTATCGAGATTCTTCATGTACGGCTTCCATGCTTCTGCCAGTGCTTCTTGTTGAATCTGCATCTTCAAACGGTTGGACAGTTCAAGAATGATGTCGTCTATGAGTTTGTAGTTGGTCAGAGGATTCCTTGAGTTGATCCGGATGCCGCAGAATATCTGGTAGTGGATGTTTGCGTTGAGTTGATCCATAAGTTTGGGTGCCGATAATCCTGTGTACGACTTGAGGAACATGAGTGCCACCTTGCCTTCCGGGCTGAAGTAAGATTTGCGACCGACTTTCTTACGCGGATGCGTATCTACAAGCCCGAATCTGACTGCCATCTCATGCAACGGAAGGAGGGTATGAATGCGTCCAATCTCGCTCTTTTTGAAAGATTCTTCATAATCTTTGTAAAAATCGAACTCTGTGAACGCAAAACTTGGTGTTATTTCAGAAATTTGTTGTACCTTTGCCATGACGATTAATTTTCGTTTCCCCCAAAACGGGCCGTCCAAAGCAGTTTGGGGGATTTTTTTGTTTCTTATGCAGAGATACAAAATCTTTATGACACTGGCAATCAAATCGTTAGATTTGTTTGAACTAATTTGCGACTATCCCTAATTAAGTGGTCAATTTACCAAGCGACCTCGAATTGCTTGGTATAAAGCATCTTTCCGATAAGAACAACACGGAAAGATGCTCGTCATATCGTCTTCTGAGATAGTCGTATGATATGCTATAGTGCTCGTTCAAGAACCACAGAAGAATCGCTATCCAGAATAGTGCGTTTATCCAGAATGTCATAATAGATTCTTTATTGTACTATGTATTCTAGAGCAGGCCAATACGAGTCATTCTCTTGAAATTGAACATATAATGTTAATTTCCCTCGTTTCGGAGATACCATCATTGTATATTTTCCATCATCATGTTCATACCAATCGTAATACCACTGGCTGTTGTTTACCATAGCCCATTTAATGCCAGATTTGGGGTAGAAAGTAAACTCATATATCTTATCTGCTGTTAGATTTTTCTTCATTGGAATAGTTTCAACAGTAAACTTTTGCCCTTTACCAGTATAAATATCTGGTAGTTCGGAGAAATCTGTCTGTCTCAAAGCTTTTAAAAGCTGAGTCTCACTTACTCCAACATTTTTCCACCTGTCTGCATTTAAGTTTCTTACACTTTTAGCTTGTGGTATTGCTAAAGGATAATACTCCTCAACATTATCCCAATCAGATTGACTAGGGCTTTTAACTTTATATTCAACACAAGAATACCACAATCCATCAGAAGTATTCTTTATTGCCAACTTCACAGTACCTGTTTCCTGTGGCATAAATTTAATGGAGTATATGCCATCTCCTTCTTCTTCCCATTCAGAATCCTCGACAAATAGTTTGTCATTGATAATCGTAAATCTTTCGTTCTGATGAAGTTTGATTCTAAACTCATAAAACTCTCCAATTTGAAGAGGGTTTGTTCTTGGATAATCTTCTAATGCTAGTATACTTATTCCCGAACTATAGAATTTGGGGAAATTCGAGGTATGATTCATTGCTGCTTCATAAGCATCTTTGACATCTAACCCATAATCTAAGTATGCTTCATCAATGACAGATAATGATTTGAATTCATCAATTGATATGGGGTCATCAAGAAGTTGATATTCTTCTTCCTTAGGATAGTGACGAAGAATCATCCATTTTGGATCAACATTGAACCAATGCCAACAATTCTTACTCCGTGTAAAATTTCTACCATCAACACTTCCTGCACCCCATGTGGGATCCATCAAAATGCCATGGTTCTTCCGTGTGTAAGCAAAAATCCAGGCATGCCCTTTCTCACTGAAATGGCCTTCACTATCACGCGAATTACCTGATATGATTTCTGATTTTACGCCTACTGCCTTTGCAAGATAATAGAACAATTCACAATAGGCTTGACAAACACCTTTCCTCGCGTCATAACACTCGTCTGCATGATAAATTCTATAATCGGTGTCATATTCTATGTTATCACACAACCACTTGTAGATTGCTCTAATTTTCTCATAATCCGAGTTACAATCTTGCGTGATAGATTCTGCAAGAGTCGTAAAGTCATAATGGGATTCATGAACTTTTATATCTTCATCATTCTTAGGCTTTTTGTAATAATCAACAATCTCTGTGCAAACCTCACCAACAAGCCAATCAAACGTCTGCTTGAAAATTATAAATGATATAATGAACAATACTACACAAAGAACAACCTTTAATGTGGAACTTTGTTTCTTCCTCTTTTTTCTCATAAATTCATTGAGATTGGCGCTCCACAATGGAGCACCAATCAAAAATAGAATGACGATTGAAAATATTATTCTTTGTACAACTTCAATTCATTTCGTTGACAACCTGTAACCTGCACATATGTCATTTTATAAGAAGTACCTCCAAAACAACTTTGTGGACTTGTCGAGAAGTTGATTTTACAAAACTCTTCAAATCGTTTTTGCTTTTCGTCTTCTTTGCACAAAACTAAAAGTAATCGTCTTGATGGTTTTTTTGGATGACCTGTGATGTGTTCTGCAAACGGTTGACTTTGGTAATCTATTCTTTTCAGATACTCCAATTTTGTATCTTCATTGATACTATAAGGTTCATAGGAAGATTTCGTAATATAATCGTACATTGAGAAATCCATATATGAATTTGTAATTCTTTCTGAAATCTCATTGATTAGATTTTCAAAAAATGCACGTATCTTATTAGTATCAATATCATAGATTGCGAACTTGTCCCAAAGACTTATGTCACATGTATAACCTTTCTGGTACTTCTCAAAAATTCGTTCAAAATCAGATTCGTTCAAAATCGTTATAAAAGGATCTTTTAATTCATCTGTAAGACTAAGTTCCTTTTCTTTGAACTGATCATTCCACTGTTTTAAATTTAACAAATAAGAAGTAATTCGCCTATGACTCTTCTCTATCTGATTTCTCAAATCCTTCAGAGAATCAATAAGTATTCCCGCAGTTCGGAATTTGATTTCTAAGTCTAATAGACTAAAATAAGACTTCTCCTCAATTGAATTACATTTAGATTCAATACTATCTGTATTTTTATTTTTTGACAGGAAATACCAAAGTAAGCCAGCAATAACAGAAGCACCGCCTAAAGCAATACCTGTTGTGTCAGAAATAGTATTTGTATAATACAATGTTCCAGAAGATAACAAGCCAATTCCTGAGATAGCAAATGGTAGCAATGACATCTTTCCAGAATTGTGAGAAGAATCAAATGTTTGTTCTGGAGAGTTGCTAGATACATATTTGTTTGTAGCATGCTCTCTTATTTGATCACGCTTGCCTGTATGAGTTAATTCTGTTAGAAGTTTGATATATTGTTCCTGTAAAGAACTATAGGATTTTTCAAGTTTTTTCAGTCCTACTTTTTTTTCTTCTATCAGAATTCGAAGAGCTGCGTATTCAACATCTTTGCTATCCCAATCAAATTCAACATCTTTGCTAATCTCTTGAGAACCAAACTGACTACAACTAACTCCTGCGATAATACATGCTTGGCGACATAGTTCAGGATCCTCTACATAAGAAAATGGTATATAGCAATATCCATCATCTCCCCATGAGTCTCCCCATGAGTTTCTTACAACGTAAACTTTTTGCTTTTCTGAAAAGCCACATATAACCATGGCATGCCAACCAAATTCCTCACTATTTAACTCATCATCGGTAGGTCGGAAAATAAAGCCGTTTTGGTCCGGTTTAAATGAATTAAATAGTTTAAGAGCGATACCAACAGGATAACCCTCTGCAAGAGCTGACACTACATCTTTATGCACAAGGTTTACATTCATTGCTTTAGTGACTAATCGCGATGATGCCTCTTTAATAGCCTCCTCTGAAGGAGGAATTGAAAAATCTTCGGCATAAGGGCATAAACCTTCCTCACAAATACCTAAATCTCCAAGGGAATGCATAATCCTATAGTAATTACTACCATTGTCAATTGGAGTTCCATCTGAATTCTTATCACATACATTGTAATATAAGAAACGTGGGCTTAATCTGTGTGATGTACAATTATCATGGCAGTTGAGGATGTATTCAAACATTGAACTTGAAGCAAATGCACTACAGGCTCCAATTCCACCTTGATCTCTTATCGGAGAGAAATTTTCTCTTACATCAATCGAAACAGCAGAGTTACTCTGAGGCACATAAGTTTCTTCTAATGGTTCCTCTACAATGTCGTTAAGCAATCTGAAAGTGTTTCCTCCAAAATGATAGTCTCCATCGACAATTACTTTTCTACTATCATTATCGAAAACCATCCCTTCCTGGATTTCCTTAAGACGTGCTTCGCTTTTCCTAATAAAGCTTTTTGATTTTCTAATAGCAACCTTTAATTCAGAGAGCTCATCAATTGGATTGTAAACATGATTACTGTTTAAAGGACCCGAGAGTATGCTATTCTCTCCTTCGTCAATGATTCTGTTATTCTCGTCAATATAAAGATTTATAGCCTCCTTGAAACATTCATCAAGTGATGGATATTGTTCTATTATAAAATCATCATCCATCATCTCGTCATCCTCCCTAAGTAGAAGGGCATATAAAAGCCGCTTTTCTTCTAGAGACAACGTGTTGTCTCCGATAAGAGTTTCTAGTTCCTTTGAGAAAGTATCAATTTGTTCCTTAAATTTATAGCAGAAATCCTCTTTGTTCGTTTCTGTTATAGTTCTGTCTTTTACTCCAGGAAGTATACATTTAGTATAATAGTCCTGTAATAATGAAGAATACTTTTTGATAAAGTCTTGTGCTTTATGTAAAACATCTAAAGGGTTGTCTATTTGAGTTTTATTAAGACCTTCTCTATCAAAAATGGACAACAAAGATCTTGTTAATAAATAATCCTTATAGAAAAACTTATTAAACCATAAAGCGGAAATTCCAAAAGCGTTAATTTCGCAATCTTCTACTGCACTTACAGGAAAGAGTTCATAGTACTGTTCACTAGTAAGTAATGCGAACTCACCCAGAATGCGTATAAAAGTATCCTTGTTAAGTTTTAAGCCAATTCCTTTGAAATTTTTATTTTGTATCAAGAGAAGTCTGTTAACTTCCCCATTCAAGTGCAATTCATCAACAATACAGTCTATTGCTTCCTTAGTTGATACTTTATTTTGCTCACTCTTATATATTAACTGTTTTTTCTCATCTTGAGTAATACAGAATATACTAGCTAAATCGTAAGCAATTCCATATACATCAACTACATAAGGTGCCCCAGATGCCTTTATCCAGCTAACAAGAACTTTCAGATTTGCAAGTTGTTCCTTGTCAAATAGTTGTAAATGAATACACAGATATAATTCTGATGATAAAGTATCAACCCCTTTACCTATGGCTATTGTCGTCGAAAATAATTCCTCAAAGTAATGACTTCCTACAATATCATCTGATATTTCTTTCAGAGAGTTCTGAATGTTTACATCCTTGATCTTATAGATATTGTCATTCTTTGTGACTGTAAGAATGTGAACATAGTCTTTTGTGTCAAGATTACTATGATCAGAAACATGGTTAGATATGGCTTCTGCAATAGAAGCCATATCTTTTCCCATAAATAAGTGAACAGTATGTTTATTCATTGTAAAAAGTATTACATCTTGTCCAAGCTATCAACTTCTGCTTCAAGCAAATCGAAAATATTCTTATTCTGCTTAAGTTCGAGTTCATCAAGAGTCATTCCTACTTGACTAACATCCTCAAGATACTTATCATCCGATTTTGCAATAGAAATTAAATCCTTATACTTCGCCTCACCATTGTTGGCAATATAGGCATCAATATAGTCTTTTATCTCTTTACAGAAAATAGACGACTTCTCTTCAAAACATTTGTATGCTTCATCTCTATCTTCTGCCAGCTCAACCCAGTAATGGCGAAGTTTCTTACCTTCTGACTCACTTTGGATATAATACTTGCCGTTATCATTCTTAATCTTTCCAAAGATAAAGCCCTTAACCCACATATCAATAACATCCCCATTTGAATTCACAGGGAAAATATCGTAACCTGTTCGCTTCATTTCTTCTAAGATTGTAGCATCCAGGTGGAAACAAACGGTTTGACGTGGGTCTTCGTACTCCTGACGGCACTGTGCAATTGAAGCAATAGCGAATGGTGGGATTGGATTCATTTGACTAAAAACAATGAGACGATCTGTCATACCAATTTTAGAGAAATTGACATCTGCAGCTTCACGGATGTTTGTCTTGAAATATTCACCGACATACATTCTGTTAGTCTCAAAATCGCTAACTCCAATATAATAGTTTACCGCAGGTTTTCCAGACTTGTATCCGTGGAAATCATGAGGTAAAAGAGGAGAAGCTTTAACAACAACCTTTCTTACAAGTTGATCGAACTCATTTTGTGGAAGTTTGTTGAGAATGCCATTGATGCTAAGATCGCCGATTTCTTCTGCATGACCTGAGAAATACGTGTAGTCTAGCAGACCTTTCCAAATATTAGCAGTCTCACTTTCTAACAAGTCATATACTTTATTTCCGCCAAGCGAGTCGATATAATCAGAAATCTGTATTGAATTATCTTCAACATTAGTAAGATGCATCACATATTGGCTTATGTCATATTGGAAGGTCTCAGTATTTTTTGATATATTTGTTCGGATCTTAGCAATTTCGTTGTTACTGCTAGTCAATGCTACATCCAAACGTGTAATCAATAACTTAACATTGTCAATGTGTTTCTGAATCTTAATCAACAAATCATTAAAGAATATGATTGCATTTGATCGTCTAATGATCTCTCGCTTTAAGGTCGCAAGTTGTGTTGCAGCATCTTGAACCTCACTAGCCATCTCTGACCTGTTATTAAAGAAATTAGCATTGCTTAGCTCTGTTGCACGAGACTGAAGAGCATCAGCATAGCTTTGTTCGTTCGATACAAATGCTTGTTTTTCTTCTTTCATCTCTTGAAGATAAATTTTCACATATCCTTGAAGACTTTGCAACATGTCCAAGGCAGCACCAACACCGCCACCTTGCTTGCGATTCAACGTCTCGATAAGGAATGTACGAAGTTCACCAGAAACTCGCTCTTTTAAGCCTCCTAGTTTCCCTTCCACTTCCGTGCACGCCGTCTGATTAGCTATATATGCAGTACATACAGACATTGGGTCATTATAATCGTCTCTGTCAAGAGTTGGCATCGGATTAGGATCTCTAGGTAAAAGGAAATCAATAACCTGATCAGCCTCGTGCTCGCAAATCATAACATCAGGAGACTGAATCCAATTCAAAACTGCTTGAGACATATCTACTCTAGACAGCAAATTATTAATCAAATGTTTTGCAGCATTGTGGGAATATATCTTTCTTATCTCATCCGACTGAACTAGAACTTCGCACACTCCCATGCCGCTTACCCAAGCTCTTTTCTTTTCTACATCGAATGATCCTCCAGTAGAGTTTACTGCAAGATTATCAAGAACAGAAGTATTAGCCACAGATAATTCACCGACAGCAGTCACAAGGGACAATGCTATCATTTCTTCTAGCTGTTTATTGTCCAAATACTTGTCTTGTGTTCTGTTTTCATTGTCAATAAAGATACATGCATCAAATGGAGTTGAGTTAGTTTCCACCTTCATACCGTCCTGAAGTGGGAGGGTAATAGGCTTATCGTCCCAATCATGACACATGAGCCAATCTAAATCAACCATTGCACCATAGCCATTCGGCATCACTCTGTCCATTCCATTGTTATACTTCGTACGGAAAACTTTTGGCAAAAGTCCATAACCTGCTAGTTTGCAGTCCTTTGCGCATCTCTTAATCAGATATGCCATATCAATGAACGTTCCGCATCCTGTACCACCGCCAAGAGAGAAAATCAGATAAATATCTGTTGCTTCATCAATCAGTTGATAGTCAGGATTATCAATGAAGTTGACATTTGCAACACGCGCTAATGCCTCTTCTACCTTATTTTGAACTTCCTCATTATTTGCTATGAGTGCAAAACGACCGTTTGTACGTACCTGACCTGCACCATGAGTCAATGACTGAAGAGATCTAATGTTTGACTTAGGTACCCATCCGAAATGCTCTTCTCTTGCCTTAAAAATATCTTGTGGATGGTCAATTGTGATTTGTATCTGCTCGATTGGATCTAATTTTACAATCTGCTGAACCACTTTCTGACCTTTTACAAAGAGTGTTGTTTCCACATTTCCTTCAGACATAACACCTACGTTTCCAACAGCTTTTGTCTGAAGATCTTTAGAAAACTCCCCCTTGTCAGTATCTACACCAAGGAAGCCAATCATTGGAGGTACTTCACCATAGGTGTCAATGAAGAGCTTCTTTAGATACAACAAAGTACGCATACCCGTACCACCAAGTCCGATAAACAGACTTCTTCTAATTTTTGTTGACATAATTAAGTTAATTTAAGATGTATAACACTTTTATTTTGTATATTCGTTAAAGAGAATTCGTCCATTGATTTAAGGTAAACTTTCATTGGACTCATTGTATAATTTCCATGTAACATAGGCTTTACAGTTCTTTTCTCTTTTCCTGGTTTCAATTCCCAATCACTTGTCCAAATACTATTAGAGACATAGAGAATTTTGCCTGTAAAGATTTTACCAAGTACAGATTGCTTGCTCTTTTTATTGCAAAATACAACTTTTCTGCATCTGTTGATTTTTTTATTTTCTGATATCTCTTTGACTTCTATTCTAGATAACTTAATTACGGGGTAGACAAGTCTTTGAATAAATAAGAACCACAAGGACAAACAAGAAAGAATGACAACACCTATACACAATAAGATAAAGGCGAGTGGATTCATCCCTTTATCATAATTCAATGTCCATTGGAAAACATCGATCTTCTGTCCGCTAGATAATTGATGAGAATCGAGTCTGTCAAGTTCATGATTTATCAGTTTTAAATATCCTTGATGTTTTCCTGTTTTTGCATCGGGGGAGAAAGTGAATTCTAGTTTTACAGATTTTGTCTTGCTATATACACGGAATATATTGTTTTTTGCAACGATACCATCTACCTTAACTTGCATTTCTGATGTTGTAACAGCTTTACCTTCATTATCAACAAACTGAAATTCCGCAAACGAGTTTGCATCATTTTGCGCATCAAGACTGAAATCGCAATCCATAGTTTTTGTCACAGGAGAAATATTAGCATCTTCCCAAAGGAATGCTGGATAATACTCAACCGTTCCAAAATCTACACTCTCATCCTTACAACTGACAAGGATTATACATATAAATAATAGTATGCTTAACTTTTTCATCGTATGCTAATCTTTAATGTTCTTTCTGGTTTGCTTAAACATGAGACAGATACTGTTTCTGTAATTAGGAAATCATATTTTTCTCCTCCATTCATGGTCAATTGCAAAGGAAGCACCTGTGCTGAAGGAAGTGAGTGAACGTCTCCTGCAACATCTACATTAACTTGTAATTTTCCTTCTTTTATATTTACACTCTTTACCTTTAACTTTGAATTGTCAGAAAAACTTGCGTTAAATGTAAATCCTTTGTAGTTTCCATAAATCGGAATCTCAAAATACTTTTCTGTTCTTGCATTGAAGACTGCCTTGTTGTCCAATCGTATGAGATTGATATTTACATCTGTTGTGTTAACAGCCCACAGATGGTGAGTTCGTTGAGTACTTTCCGATCCTATTACATCCAAAGCTGCCTTGTATCTTTTTGCACTATCATGCAGCATAACATAGAATCCATAGACATGATTATTTTTATATCTAGAATACCATGTGTTTAGTTCTGAGGGAAAAGGATCGTTCCCTTTATGATCGGTCATGCCGTCAGTCATAAAGAATACGTAATTAATTCGATCCGAAGAAACTCTATTATTATAATAATCCCTTAATGGCATTTCGTGATAAGTCATTGTAGATTTTGACATCGGTAATCCGTCTATTACTGATTTTAGTTTATTCTTACCACTCTCTGTTGCAAGTTCACGATACATCTTAACAGAAGATTTTGTATCAAACGCGTAAGGGCATACTAGAATCTCTGTAGTTTCGTCGTTAACTTCATCAATAGCATCTTTGAGTTTGTCTCTAACAAGATCCCAGATGCCATTTTGTTCCATACTATAAGAACAGTCTATATAATAAACTCTTCTTTCTTTGAGAATCTGACCTTTTGCAAATAAAGGTAGAAATAATAGTAAAAATAACAATAGTCGTTTCTGCATATCTTTGTATATTTAATTATTCATGATATTTCCAATATGAATCAATTATAATTTATCTTTTCCCATAAATCCAACACCCAACTTCCCAAACAAGCAGAATCACCGACAAGGCAATATACTGGATGGATAGTTTACCCATCCACAAGCATAATGCTCCTCCTATGGCTATTGCTACCAATGCAAAGATAAAACAAGCGAGACCTTGGTTCTTGGGTTTGCGTGTTAGGATTTTGTTCATAAACAAACTGATTTATCGGATTATTCGGAAGTTTAGTTGGCACAAACGGATTGTTCGGATTAATCGGATTGTTCAGCGACAAGATCCACTTTCAGAAAGATTTTCTGTTCATTCTCGTTGAACTGGGTGAAGTTGTTTCGTTGGAGTAGCTGAATAGAGGGAATATTGCCTTTATACACCTCAGTGTGGAGAGAGAGGGTCGGATGAATGGTGTGGAACCATTCTACTGCCTCTGCCACACATTCTGTCATGATGTCTTTACCTCTGTGGTTTGGGTGCATGGCATAGAACAGGGATGGATAGTCGGGTATGCCGATGATGCCGATGAAGCCAATGAGATAGGTCTTTTGACGAATCCCCCAAAGGATGCCTTTGTTCTTTGACAGGTAAGTGCGGAAGGACTTCAGTATCTGTTGGATGCCATCGTCCGTTTGGGCAATGTCACAGAGGTCAGGCAGGTATCGTTGGGTGTCTGCATCTGAGAATATTGTTCTCAGTGCAGAGATGTCGTTTCCCTCTATCTCATTCAAAGTGCAATGCTCAGACTGCAATGTGGGAACGGATGGCCTTGTGAGCATACCACGCTCTGCCATTTCGCAGAACAGGAACATGTGCAACTGATGGTAGAGCCTTTCGTTGTGGCAGAGGGTGTCCCATTGCTCATCTGTGTATGCGATAGAGGTCAGGCACATATTGCACATCCTGACTGCCGGACAATAGGTGCATCGGTTCTCACGCTTGCGGTAATACTCCTTGGTCATCTCGTTGGCTTTCTGCCAGCCAATGCCATCGTTGATGCTACCAATGCGGAAACGGTCGTTGAATTTCTCGCATACTGCCAACTGGAGATTGGCATTGATGTAGAGTTTGGTGTTGACGGGCATACAAGTGGAGAGGGGTGTAGCTTCCGAGACTTCAAACACTGGTCTGTTCTTCCAATAAGAGACAATCTCATCAAAGAATGTCTGAAACACCGACCATTCAGGGTGCTGCTCATAAGCATCGAGGAGATGGATGTATTGTGTCTTCAGCGTTTCCCAATCTTCTTTTGCCACACCTTGCAAGAAGTTTGGGGTCAGTCCGCTGATGTGGGTGGGTGCATAATGCTGCAACACCTCGTCTTCATGCCATGCTTGCGCAATGGATATCAGCGTAGAGACTGACGGCAACGTTATCATCAATACGACTTTAGGGTATTGATTGAATGTATTGTTGTGCAGATACGCCAAAGCATTCCGCACTTTAGTATATGAACCATTGCCTTTGGCATCCACTCTGTGTGCATCATGGAATGGCTGTGTGCCGTCAATGGAGATTGCCAGTTCCACACCATTGTTTACCAACCATGCTATTCGCTCTTCTGTCAACAGCGTGCCATTGGTGGAAACAGAGAAGGTCACATCGTCTTCCCATCGTTGTTGTCCTACTTGTATGGCATACTGAACAAGAGGATAGTTGACGAGTGGCTCGCCTCCATAGAACGAAATGCGTATAGGCTTTGTGTTTGCCGTCTTGTCGATGAAGTCGTAGATGGCTTGAATGTCACCCTCACAGAGTGTCCGACTGTTGTGGCTATAGTTGCCCTCATACTCGCCTGAGTAACAGCAATAGGTGCAGCGGAGATTGCACTGTTCTGTAATGGCAATGATGAACATATAGACCTCCGGCATCGAAGAAAATTCGCTGGGAGGCGTGAACGTCCAGGCGTAACGGCTGTCATCTACGACTCCCTGAACGATTTCGTTGGTCTGCCGTAGATATGAATAGCTGTTATTATGGAGCGTCGTGATGTTCATCTTTACTTATCTGTTACCGCATCGTTGAGCTGAGCAATGTCCACAACTGAGGCAACGGGCTTGACAGGCTGCCATGCCCATAGCCTTGACGGCTTCTCTCTTCAGGTCATTCGCAATCTTGTTGAAGTTGAGAATGGCAAGAATATTATCGTTTGCAGGAAGTGTAATGGTCTGTGTATTCATACAATGCTATATCTTAACTGTTTACTATCTGATTATAATTCCCATGTTCGTACCAGTCGAGGAGCTTGGCGGCACGGTCAACCAACCAAGGGAACTCAGCGGAACGAATGGTGAGGTTCTTTACAATGACATTGAGCGTGCCAGTGTAGTTCTCGTTGAAGTCCCGCGCCTGTTGGATGAAGCCGTTGATGTTTATCTGGTCGTAAAACTTCCTCGGAAGTCCGGCTTTCTTAATCATGGTACTGAGTGCTACATTGATGTCCTGACAGCAGAGCAGGCCAATGCGGTCGGCTGTATAGTCGGACTTGCGATACCATTCAAACAGAGGAAGTTTGACAAGCGAAGCCCAGGCCTTGAAAGTCGAATCTGACATGAAAGGCAAGTAGAACGACATGATGAGCATGTGGTACGGTTTGTGACCCGCAGCAAAGTGGCCCAGTTCATGTCCAAGGGTGAACATCATTTCCCCCTCGGTGAAAAGGTCGGCACTGCCCGACATCATGACGATACGGCGGTGCTTCTCGCCATTGGAGAAATGGTAAGGTCCGTAATACCAATCGGTGGAGTAGGCGGGAATGTCCTCGATGCCAAGTATGGCACAGGCTTCAGCGAGCTGCGCATACATCTGCGGCAGGCTTTCGGCTGTAATGTTTATACCTTCACCTTGGTTTTCCACCTCGTTGTATGCCTCCTGATATTTGCTGGTGGTGGCAGCGAGGAAATCCTTGAAGGTATAGTACTCCACATCTGCCTTGAATATCTCGTACCACGTCTTCAGGTCATGGTCAAGCGGGTGCTTGGCTATCTCACGTATGAAGTCCCACTTTGATAGGTAGGGCACCTTCAGACTGTTTAGCCATTCCACCTTCTTCTTGTCATCGGGATGCATGACAGAAGAGAAGTCGATATTGTGCAATCTCTTTCTCATGGGCTATCTGAGATAACGGCGTGTTACGAAACGTCCATATTCTCCGCTGTCAATCCACTTCAACAGCTCGGCAGAGCGCATCACTGTCCATGGATGGGTCTCATCGGCAATAGAGAGGAACTTGACTACCTTGTTCATTCCCTCATAGTCGAGCATCTTGAAGTCGCGTGCCTGTTGGATGAAGGTCTCTGGACGGATGTTGTTGAACTCCTTGATGGGGAGACCTGCCATCTTAATGAAGGCTCGTGTCATGGCATCGGTGTCTTGACAACACATCAGACCGGCACGGTCGGCTGTGAACTCCGACATTCGGCTCCAATAGTATAGGGCAAACTGCAAACCGCTGGCTACCAGACTGCCACCGGGGATAGTGTCTATTCCCCAGTTGATTACTTGTGCCATAAGATGATACAACATGTGCTGCGACTTGATGTGCCCGACTTCGTGGCCTATAATGAAGAGTATCTCGTCATCGTCACAAAGGTCTATTAAGCCAGAGTTGAGAACAATGATGGGATTCTCTGCTCCAATGGTACAGGCATTGATGTCATATCCCCAAGTGATATACAATTCAGGAACTTGCTGCAGGTCGAGAATGCGACAGGCTTCCACAAGATACTCGTATATCTTGGGATAGTTGTCCTTCGTGACCTTCAGGTTGCTACCCGTATATTGAATGTTATACACTCGTTCGATGAAGTTGGAAGTCACCCATTTGCAGGCCGTAGTAAGGAACGGGATGCTTTCCAGTTTCTCCAAGGCGGCTCTGTCCAACGGATGTTCGTACTGACTGTGGTCGAGACCTGTGAGTATCTGCTTGTTGTGTATCATAATGCTGTCTTTTTCGTATGAATATTATTCCTTCAACACTGTAGAGGAGTGGGCAACTATTCCTGTTCTATCAAGTCATCTTCAATTTTCTCCATGAAATCACTGGGAATGTAGGCAGTGAGCACATATCCGATGCCGTTCAACTCTACAGCGATGCGTTGCTGACCTGCTGCTCTCACAACCTGGCCGACAACGCCCTTGAAGTCGCCACACACAACTTTGAAATAATCACCACTCTTGAAATGGCAACGGTCTTTCGATGTGGCCAAGATATGTTCATTCTTTGTTTCCACAACGTTTATGAATGACTTCCACTACTGTCCACGAAATTCCTTTAACATTTCAAAAAGTAACAAATTGATAGTTA
>OLYY01000446.1_pt1 | contig 18249 bp, 16 predicted proteins | sample 1673561 | NCBI WGS metagenome assembly OLYY01 (sample SAMEA103958115, study PRJEB25191) | human gut metagenome | biome: human-associated habitat [ENVO:00009003]; feature: intestine environment [ENVO:2100002]; material: feces | place: Germany | collected 2013/2015
CCCCCATCGGCCGCTTCATCCGCGCTGTCCGCCTCGATGAACTCCCGCAGCTCCTGAACATCCTGAAAGGCGACATGTCCATCGTAGGCCCTCGCCCCGAGCGCCCCGAGATTTCCGCCCAGTACGAAAAAGAATTCCCTGAGTGGAACCTCCGCCTCCAGGCCAAGTGCGGACTCACCGGCTATGCCCAGGTCTATGGCCAGTACAATACGACGCCCTACGACAAGCTCCTGATGGATCTGATGTATATCTCTGAGCCCAGCCTCTTCGAAGACTTCAAGATCATGTTCGCGACCGCGAAGATCCTTTTCATGAAAGAAAGCACCGCCGGCGTAGCCGAAGGCCAGACCACTGCCATGGGGAAGAAATGACCAGGATACTTTAAATCTTGCCTCCTTATCGTTGCTGGGGAGAGGGGGGGAGCCACATTCCCAAAACCTTGCCTCCCTCCGCTCGCGGGGGGGGGACCACGAAGTGGTGGAAGGGGGAGGCCGCTCCAAGCGGCCGATGTCCGCGAAGCGGGCATAATCGCTAGCTGCTATTGTCTCTACGCTGTAAGGTATCCATCATTCATTATTTACATTGCATTACCGAGGTTACTCATGTCTCAAAATTATTCCGTTCTCATGTCCGTTTACTATAAAGAACATCCCGACTACTTGCGACAAAGCATGCAAAGCATTTATGACCAGACTGTTCCCACAGATAATTTTGTGCTGGTCTGTGACGGATCTCTGACTCTGGAATTGGATGCGGTCATTGCGGAAATGCAGAAGAAATTTGGCAGCCGTCTCTATGTTCATCGACTTGCCAGGAACGGGGGCCTGGGGAATGCGCTGAATGAAGGCATGAAATACTGCAAGAATGAGCTTGTAGCCCGGATGGATTCTGATGACGTGAGCCATAAAGATAGATGCGAAAGAGAAATTCAGATTTTTGAAGAGTGTCCTGATGTGAGCATAGTTAGTGGCGTCATTGAGGAATTTGTGGGAAATATTTCAAACGTTCAATCCAGACGTGTAGTTCCACAAAGGCAGGAAGATATCATCGCTTTTGCTAAAAAACGAAATCCCTTCAATCATCCTTGCGTGATGTACAGGAAAAGCGCCGTGGAAGCAGCTGGAGGGTATCAGGATTTCTATCTGTTGGAAGATTATTACCTTTGGATTCGCATGCTGGAGAAAGGGTTCATTGGATATAATATCCAGACGCCCATCCTTTGGATGCGGGCTGGTTCTGATATGTACAAGCGCCGGGGCGGGTGGAAGTATGTGGAGTCCCAAATCAAACTATTCAAGTATATGAAAGATACCGGTTTTATTTCTGAAGGTGATTATATGATCCAGTCAGGTGTAAGAATGTGTGTGGCTGTGGTGCCTAATGCTTTAAGAAAAGTGATATTTAAAAGCATATTAAGAAGAAAAGTTAACAATACGGGGGGGGGTAATACCTGAGTTTCTTCTTTGCCGTCTCAACCGGTTAGATGTTTGGAGTGCTGTCTATGGATTATAGCACTCCGAAATCAAGTAAAAAGCCGGTAGTCAGTATTGTTATGCCGGCATATAATAGCAGTGCTACCATAGAAGATAGTATTGATTCTGTGCTGCATCAGACATTTACCGATTGGGAACTGCTTATCATAGATGACTGTTCTGAAGAAAATATAGAGAAAAAAGTCAGGGGATTTCAGGATAAAAGAATATATTACTACCGGCTTGCCAAAAATCATGGCGTGGCACATGCCAGAAATGTGGCAATCAAAAAAGCGAGAGGCCGGTATCTTGCGTTCTTGGATAGTGATGATTTGTGGCTTCCGGAAAAACTGGAACGCCAGATTCAGTTTATGGAGAAGAATCATTATTCGTTTACCTATACTTGGTATAGACAGTTTAAAGAAAGTGCACAAAAGCCGGGGCGGCTGATAAAAACAAAGACATGGGTTTCCTATGAAAAGCTGCTTCATGGAAATGACATAGGATGCCTTACAGTGATGATTGACAGAAATCAGATTCTGACTGTGTATATGCCGGAAGAAAGACATGAAGACTATATAGCATGGCTGAATATTCTGAAGCAGGGATTTAATGCGTATTCCCTTCCGGAGGATCTGGCGAGGTATCGTTTATCAGGAAAATCAGTATCAGGAAATAAGTGGAAAAGCTTTTCATGGACATGGCAGGTGTATAGGAAAAGCCAGCATTTAAGTTTTATGAAGTCTTGTGAGAATATGTTATTTTATGCTTTTTCAGGTTTGTTGAAGCACTATGGGTGAAGGGTATATGAATAAGAAAATTTGCATTTTTAATGAATCTATAAGTAAAAGCGGTGGTATTGAACGAGTTACTGTCAATTTAGCCAATATGTGGGTCAAAAAAGGGTATGAAGTCGATATTCTAACTATAAGTGATGGAGCCCCATTTTATCCATTAAATGAACATGTACATGTTCATTCATTACATATGACAGTTAAGATGGGAATCAAAGACCAGATGATGCTTTTTGTTTCATTAATTCACAGAGTTAGAAAGTTTTTGAAACAACATAGCTATGACTATTTAATAGCCATATGGACCAGTAGGTGCATTGTATCTATACTGGCAGCCAGGGGTCTGCCGGTAAAAGTAATTGCCTGCGAGCATATTGCATTTGATGAGACAAAATCATACTTCAAGAAGCTCAGAAGTATGACTTATCCATATGCTGATGCTGTGGTATCGCTGACAGATATAGACAGAGAAAAATACAAATTATTGAACAAGAATTCATTTACGATACCTAATGCCATAGATAAAGATTTCTTGGATATAGTAGCAGATTGGAGCCAAAGCAAAATTATACTGGCAGTAGGCAGAGAAACACCGCAAAAAGGTTTTGATCTTTTAGTAGATGCTTGGAATAAGATTGTAAAGAAATATCCGGATTGGAAAGTTCGAATTGTAGGCGATAACTTTACCAATAAAGCCTATGCAGACTTAGTATTGAATAAGATTCATCAGTATCATTTGGATAATTCCATAGACATTATTCCAGAAACACAAAATATAAAAGATGAATATAAAAAAGCAGCATTTTACATTATGTCTTCCCGGTATGAAGGCTTGCCCATGGTACTTCTTGAAGCTATGGCTACAGGCATGCCTGCAGTCAGCTTTGACTGCCCCACGGGACCACGGCAGATTATTAAGGATGGAGAAACAGGGTTGCTTGTTGAAAACGGAAATATAGATGCCTTAGCATCAGCAATGGAAAAAATGATTAAAGATTCAAACATGCGTATAAAAATGGGGGGGGCAGGCGAAGAAGGATATTCGCCAGAGGTTCTCCGTAGAATCTGTTTTCATGAAGTGGGAAAGGTTATTCAGTATGATTCATTGATTCAATACTCCTATAGGGGCAAGCTGGGAATTTCAGCTTAATTTTTAATAGGAGCTTAGAACAATGAAATTAGCTATATTACTCTTGTGCCACAAAAATGCAGAGCAGATAAACCTATTCTTGCAGACTATGAAACACCCGGATATTGATTTTTATATCCACGTGGATAAGAAATCACATATCACCAATCAGATTGCAAAGAGACCTGACATACATATATTGTCGGATTCCTTGCGTGTAGATGTGCAGTGGGGTGGGATTTCTATGATTCAGGCCACTTTGAATATGCTGCAGGAAGCATATTGCAGTAAGAAATTTGACTATTACTGGCTCTGTAGTGGACAGGATTTTCCACTGAAAACTCCAAAGGAAATAGTTCTATATTTTCAGAATTATTGGGATAAAAATTTTGTCGGGCTCATTTCCTCAGCTAATTATCTGGATCATAAGAAAAATTCATATGATAAACGTAATGATTTGTATTTTCCGCGGTTTCTTATGGGGAGAAATAAAAAAGCAAGATTGCTTAAAAGGATTCTCATAGAAGTATCAGGCGGCTGGAATCACACTTTTCCGATTTTTGAGAGAAGAGGGAGATTCGGACAAATGGATTTCTACTATGGGCCCCAGTGGTGGGCCATTACCAATGCGTTTGCGGGATGGCTTCTTAAATATCTAAAAGACAATCCATGGTATATGGAAGGATATTGCAACTCATTAACGCCGGACGAGTCATTTTTCCAGACTTTGCTGATGATGTCTCCCTATAAGGATACTCAGCATGATTATCTTCACTATATCGACTGGTCAGAAAGACCTGGTAAACCTAGTAATAGCCCTAATACTTTGACATTGGCTGACTATGATAAAATGATGGAATCTGGCTATTTGATGGCAAGAAAGTTTGATATGGATGTGGACAAAGGTATAATCTATAAGCTGATGAAGGATATTTAACAGGCTGTCATTTGAAAGGAATTTTATGGAACGTAAGATGCGAGTGCTCATGGTTTTATTTAATCTGGCTGTGGCCAATGGTGTCAGCAGTTATGTCATGAATTATTTTAGAACTTTGAACCATGATCGAGTCCAGATGGATTTTGTTATATATTCGAGAGCTGAAACACCGTATGAGCAGGAAATTAAAAAGGCGGGTGGGCATATATTCCTTATTCCATCAATTCGTAATCTAAGAAAATATAAAATGATTAGCGAAGAAGTCATTCGGGAAGGCCATTATGATATTGTTCATGACAACATTCTTATCTTAAGCTATTTTATCATGCATTATGCGAGGGTGTACGACGTACCGGTGAGAATACTTCATAGCCATAGTTCGAAGCTTAGTGGATCCCCTATCAAAGCTGTAAGAAATAGAATCTTTATGCCGCTTCTTTTTCACAATGCAAACCATTTTATAGCATGCTCTGAGTCAGCTGGTAAGGGAATGTTTGGTGAAAAAGAGTTTAGGATAGTACCTAATGTAGTGTCTGCTGATAAACTGTCTTTTAATAAGGATCAGCGTGCAAGAATCAGGAGTGGACTTCATGTAGAAGACAAGTTTATTATGGGATCGGTAGGACGATTGGCTATTGAAAAGAATCCTCTATATGCCTTTAAGCTGGCACTAAGAGTCAAAGAACTCATTCCTGAGTTCGAGTACTGGTGGATTGGTAATGGCGTATTGAAAAGCCAAGCTGAGTTGTTTGTGAAAGAGAACCATGCAGAAAGTTATATAAAGTTATTTGGTAATCGCACTGATGTTCCTAAGCTATACCAGGCGATGGATATGTTTTTCCTTCCTTCCTACTTTGAAGGACTGCCGGTGACTGGGTTAGAGGCTCAGGCAGCAGGACTCCCCTGTTTGGTATCGGACACAGTATCTAATGAATTTGTCTATACGGATCAAGTCATGTTTTTCTCTCTTCAAGATCCGGTGGAGAAAGTATGTCATATAATACAACGGATGAAGTGTGAATCTGATAACTTGCAAAGAGAGAAAAGTAAAGGAAAGTTGCTTTCCAGTCCATTTTCTGATAGGGGAGCAGGGCAGAAACTCATGTCTATTTATGAGAATTTGCTGAAGTAGAAACTGTAAGGAGATAATCATGGAAGTACACTTTCTCTTATTATTACTGGCTCTGATACTGTTTCTATTTAGTGTAGATAAAAATCATATAAAAGCGGGCATACTAGTAAGCGCTATTCTCTTTTTTGGGGTGGCATTTATTCTTGAAACGTTCCGTGCTACATCAGTAGGAAGCGATACACATGTTTATGTAAGCTATTTTGAGGAAATGGGATTAGAAGATAGCTTTTGGCAAGCTTTCAATAATGGACGTTTTGAGCCTGGTTATGTGATGGCCAATTTCATCATATCTAGATTTACAGATAATTATATGCTCTTATTCTTTATTTTTAGTAGTATCAACTTTGGAGCAGCAATTTATTTTTTCCAAAAATACTGTAATAAAAATTTTGCATGGGCTATTTTTTGGCTGATTTATGGAGTTCTCTATTTTCAGTTTTCGGGAGTCCGTGCCAGTTTGGCAGTTTCTTTTTCTCTTTTGTTTTTTGATGCGATTCTTCAACATAAATTAAAAAAAGCCATTCTTCTATATTTGATAGCCATCAGTTTTCATTACTCGGCTATTGTTTGCGGTGCTGTATTTTTCCTAAGAATTCCCATGTTACAACGGATGATGAAATCAAAAATTTTACTGTCCTGTGCATTTGTCATCGTCGGTATTTTCTTAAATTATTTTATGTCCTTGCTCCCAGACTACTATTTGGGTTATTATACGGACTCTGAGTATGCGCAGGGATCTGTCCGTCTTGCCAGCATCGTAGATTTTGCCTTTTTGTCCTTAGGATTTTTACTGTGTCAGACAAGCAGAAATATTTCTCAACTTTGGTGGTATTATGATGATTTTCGTGTTTTTTATATTCTCGGTCTAGGATTTTCTTTTCTGGGGCTCATCTTCAATCCTTTCAATCGAGTAGAAATGTTTTTTATTCCTTTGACTATTGTATATGTTGTTAATGTATTCAAGTACCTTTCGCCATTGAAAAAGTATGGTCTTGAAATCCTATACACTTTATTGGCGGTCTATCAGATAGTGGCTTTTATCATTCGACCTGAGTGGTTAAATTTGTTTCCTTATTCCTTCGGTTAAAGCGTGCTCTGTGATCTTGATTTCTCTTGTTATCTGTCATGAGGCAAGTGCAGCAGGTAAAAGAATTTCTATGTATAAGCTCATAAAATCCTAAATAGTTATAAATGCAGGAGTTGCTTATGATACCTAAAATCATTCATTATTGCTGGTTCGGTGGAAAGGAGAAGCCGGACAGCGTCAAAAAGTATATGAATACATGGAAAAGATACTGCCCTGATTATAAAATTTGTGAGTGGAATGAGTCGAATTTCGACATCTATGAGAATGACTATTGCCGAGAAGCTTATGAAGCAAAAAAATGGGCTTTTGTGGCAGACATGGCAAGACTTGTAGTCCTTGAGAAGTATGGCGGTATTTATATGGATACCGATGTGGAAGTAGTCAAGCCCTTTGATGATTTACTTGCCTATGGTGCATTTATGTGTTTTGAGAATAGAGACTCTGTATCTATTGGCACATTAGGAATGGAAAAGGGAAATCCGATCATCGCCGATTTCCTTACTCCTTATAAAAATAGGCATTTTGTGAGAGAAGATGGCAGCTATGATCTCACTACCAATTTAAAATTTATCACTCCTGTATTAACGGGTAAGTATCATTTGGTCCTGAACGGACAAAAACAGGTGCTGCCTCATGATGTACTGGTACTACCGATGGAAAGTTTTATTGCTAAAGACAGTATGACCGGATGGATTATGGCCGATGAGTCGACTTATGCGATTCACCATTATGCTGCCTCGTGGTATGATGACGATACTCGCAGGTATGGTGAACTGCATCGAAAATATGCCAAGCTGTATATGAAAAAGATCGAGGGTATTGTTGGAAAGGCTGCATCCATCAGTGCGACTAAAGAGTTTTATGGATATGGGGGAGTTATTATGAAAATTAAAGATTATGTTCTGAAAAAATCGGGGGGGGTAGATAGGCCATTTCTTCCTCTTTTCTACTTTCATATTGGTGAACATTATGAGGCTGCAGCCTTTCTTCCCTGGGAGGCGGCAGTATGATACCGAAGAAGATTCATTATTGCTGGTTCGGCGGAAAAGAAAAGCCGGAGGATGTGAAGAAATATATTGCGTCCTGGAAGAAATACTGCCCTGATTATGAAATCAAAGAGTGGAATGAGTCCAACTTCGATATCCATGAGAATGATTACTGCCGGGAAGCTTATGAAGCTAAGAAGTGGGCTTTTGTCACTGACTATGTTCGTCTGAAAGCACTCTATGAAGAGGGAGGCTTTTACATGGACACCGATGTGGAAGTGGTAAAATCGCTGGATCCGCTCCGCGTCTACGACGCGGTGTCGGGATATGAGTCGCAGACTCATATCCCGACAGGCACCATGGGTGCCTGTCGCGATAATGAATGGATTGGCATGCTGTTTCATGACTATGACCACAGGCATTTTCTGCGAAAAGATGGTACCTGTGATACGACGACGAATGTGATCGTTATCACAGATTTGACCGTGAAAAAGTATGGACTTCATCTGCATGGTCAGAAGCTCGTGTTTGGACATAATATGGTACTTCTTCCTTTTGATTATTTATGTGCCAAGGACTTAGATACAGGAGAGATTTGTAAAACGTCCAATACGTATACCATTCACCATTTTGCAGCCTCCTGGCTTCCGGAAGATGAGAGAAACTATTCCAGACTCTATAAAAAATATGATGCTGATTTTCGTAGAAATGGGATGAATCCCAAACTGTCCCACTATGCAAGCCGTATCAGGGCAGCTTATGAAATCGGTGGAATTTCAATGATATTGAGGCGTTTGTTCATTGATTAATTTACGTTTTTTATAAATATTGCTTGACTCTATGGTGAAAAGGATTATGCTTTTGACAGACAGACAGACAGACAGACAGACAGACAGACAGACAGACAGACAGACAGGATAAGTCTGTTTTCTTTTGGCATGATCTGATTGTATATGGCACATTTTGGTTATGCGTTAGTGCATAATTGAAATGTGCCTTTTATATTGAAACCACCTTGATGTACGGTCATATATTGACTTGTATATATACATATTGATGGGACAACAAAGAACCATTTTATCCATTAGGAAGGAGACAAGACAAATGTTTAAGAAACTTAACAAAATGAAGATTGGTGCACGACTGAAAAAATCTTTCAGACAGATTATTCTCATTTTTGGAATATTATCAGCACTGGTTGTAGTGATTATGCTTTATACGATAAACAACTATGGAACGATACTGGATAATTATGCGTATCCACAGGGAGACATTGCTATGGCAATGAATGAATCAGCGGAAGTAAGGGCTGCCTCAAGAGGTATTGTAGGTTATGATTCAGATAGTCTCATTGAAAGTATGAAAGAACAGCATGAACAGGCTGTTAAATCGTTTGAGGAATATTTGGAAAAAATACGTCCAACAATGATAACAAAAGAAGGAACTGCCTGCATGGACGCTATTGATAAAGCATGGGCAGAGTATAAAGAAGTGGATGCAAAAGTAATTGAGGTAGGTGCAACGACTGATACTGCTAAATCGTTACAGGCTCAACAGATGATGACCGATGAAGCAGCACCAAAATATCAGGCTTTGGATGATGCATTACAGAAATTAATGAGTTTGAATATTTCACTTGGAAACGCTAAACGTGCACAGTTGAGAACGGTTATGATAGCTGCATTGACAATTATAATAATTGTAATTGCAGTATCAACGATTTATTCAAACAGTCTTTCCGTTGCAATATCAAAGAGCATTGAAAAACCATTAAATGAATTAAAGGACAGATTTATTACATTTGCAGAGGGTGACATAGATTCTCCACTTCCAACGGTTGAGTCTGAGGATGAAATTAAGGAACTTGTGTCTGGTGTATCTGCAATGTCAGACAGAATCAGAGTTATCATTAAAGATTCTGGCAGAATGTTAAATGAAATGTCAGAAGGTAATTTTGCGATTGATACAGAGTGTGAGGAAGTATATACAGGAGCATTTACCGATTTGCTGACAGGCATAAGAAAAATGAATGAGGAGATTGATACAACTGTAAGAGGGGTAGATGATGCATCGGGGCAGGTTCTTACAGGTTCCACAAATCTTGCAGAAGCGGCACAGTCTTTAGCAGAAGGCGCAACGGATCAGGCGGCATCGGTTGAGGAAATGCAGGCAACTATCAATGAACTTACAAGCGGAATAAAAACAACAGCAGAAGAATTGGGAACAGCTTACGATGAAGCCTATAAGTATGCGGAGATTGCAGAAGGCAGTCGTGGAGATATGGAAGTATTAGTGCAGGCTATGTCACGCATAAATGAAACCTCTGAGAAGATAGGAGCAATTATCACACAGATTGAAGATATTGCAAGCCAGACAAATCTTCTTTCATTAAATGCTTCGATTGAAGCAGCAAGAGCCGGAGAAGCCGGAAAAGGTTTTGCTGTTGTTGCGGATCAGATCAGAAACCTTGCAGAACAGAGTGCAAAATCAGCGGTGGATTCAAAAGCACTTATTGAAGCGGCTATTCATGAGGTTGGAGATGGAAATATGTATGCAGAGAAAGCCTCAACTTCATTGAGAGAAGTTGTGGATGGCATACAGGCGATTGCGGACAGTGCGAAAAAGATAAAAGAAATTTCCATTGAACAGGCAGACAGTATGGAACAGGTAGAGGCAACCGCAGAAAGAATTGCTGAAGTTGTTCAGAATAATTCGGCTGCGGCACAGGAAACATCAGCGACGAGTGAAGAACTTACAGCTCAGGCTACAACACTTAGCGGTATGGTTTCGGTATTCAAATTAAGACAATAAGAATAGACAAAGTTTTTAGTGGATGATTGTTTTTTTACACAGTTAAAGAATAATCGTCCACTTTTCTGTTTTGGGCAAGAAAATGTTTTTTACTTTTAGTTCGGTTATATGGTTATTTATAATAAAAATATAGAAACAATGCGTCGTTTAATAGATGATATATGAAGTATATGTTGGAGGGGTGAATTAAAATATAAGTCAAAATTTTTTAAACTATAAATGAGCAAGTTCGTGATTTTGCATAAAAGAAAGACACCTTAAATCGTTTGTGTTGTGTAATGAAAGTGATGAAACAAACATCGACCAACGGAAACAGTATCGATATCTGTACCAACGTGCAATGGACAGCAAGGATTTTGATTCGTTCATGAAATTGGCAGTGTAGTTTTATGTAATTTTTCAAATTTGCTTATTTATAGTTCTTAAATTAAGAAGGATAACTTTATGCTTTTGCTTTTGACTATATTTTGAGTGTCATTTTCTGCTGTAAATGGTCATTTTCTGCAAAGCTACTTTGTAGTATGATGTTAATTGCTTATAATTAAAGTATCGAACAAAAATAGAAAGGAGAATGCAGTATGGGAATTAATGTAGTATCATCGTATGCCAATACATACACTTACGGAAATGTAAAAGACGAAAGCATAAAAGGATTTTAGCATACGAAAAGAATGATAGAGGAAAGTTATGGGTAATATGGATATAGAGCAAAGGGTAATTTCGGTTTTTTGGAATAAATTTCAATTTCATGCAGAAAGATTATCTGAAACTCAGAAAGCGGATAGCTTACTTAATCCAGAAATAGGATTTAAAGCAGTAGATTTGTTTGTTTTGTATATGGAATTAGAAAAGGAACTGCATATTAAATTTGATGAAAAAGATGTAATTGATAGCAGATTTGATGTGTATGATAATATCATAAATTCGGTAAAGAGACATTTGATGTAAGGTATAGTTGCTCATACATAATGAGAATACTATATGACAGGTTTCTGTCAATATTGAAGAAAGGAGGATTGTCCTATGAAAAAGCAATTAGGAAAGAAAGCTCATGTACAGGAAGGAACAATGACTGCATTTGCATGTGATTGTATCTCTGTATGCCAATCAAGTGCATTTTGTAACTGCACATCTGCTGCAACACAGTCTAATACATATGCGGCAAGTATGGGCAAGATTGTGGCAACTGCTTTGTCAGGTTCTAATTATATGTGGGGCTAATTCAGAGTAGTAAGTTTTACGGTGACTGGCAGTAATTTTATTGCTGTCAGTCATTTGCAAACAAAGGAGATACAATATGGAGTTAAGTAATAAACCTTTTATTCATTTATTTAGAACCAGAAATCAATATTATTTTTATGATGCAAATACATGTTCAATTATCAGAATTAATGAAACAATGTATGACATTTTAAAAAACAAGGAAAATTTTTTGGAATTAGAGCAGTTAAAGAAATTATATGAAAACGGCTTTTTACAATCTAAAGAAGATATTATTATTGAACATCCAGCGTCTTCTGGTATTGAAAGCTATCTTGATGAAGGTATGCAACAATTAATTTTACAGTTAACTCAAAATTGTAATTTAAGATGTAAATATTGCGTATACTCTGGAAGTTATAAAAACCGTGTACATACTAATAAAAGAATGACATTTGAAATAGCAAAAGAAGCAATTGATTATTATTATTTGCATAGTCGGGCAGCGGATGTGGTGCGTATTGGACTATACGGTGGAGAACCCTTATTAGAGTTTGATTTAATAAAGAAAATTACTGAATACTGCGAAAAGATTTTTGCAGGAAAAGAATTAAGAATAAATATGACTACTAATGCAACTTTATTGAATGAAAAGATTGTTGATTTTCTACAGAAACATAATTTTGACCTAATGATTAGTCTTGATGGTCCGGAATCAGTGCAAAATAAAAGTAGAGTATTTGCAGATAATAGTCATGGAACATTTGATGTTATCATACAAAAAATAGAGATGATACAAAAATTATATCCTCAATATTTGGATAAGATTAGTTTTAATGCAGTTATTGATGAACAAAATGATTTTGCGTGTAGTAGTAATTTTTTTACATATGATTTCCTAAAGGATGCAGTGGTTACAGCTGCTGGAGTTAGCGATAGAGATTCTGTTCAGGAAGTATCATTGCGTGAAACTTTTTATATAAATTATAATTATGAGCTTTTTAAGAGTTTTATTGTTTATGCAGGTGAGTTGGATAATAAATACATCTCAAAATTAATAGTGTCTCATAAAGGACTGCTTATAAGTTCAATACATGATAGGGTGACAAAACCATATCGCAGAAAAGGAATATGCCACCCTAATGGTCCATGTATAGCGGGATATAACAGATTATTTGTAACAGTTGAAGGAAAATTTTATCCTTGTGAAAGAGTAAGTGAAACAAATGAGGTTTATTGTATCGGAGATATAAAAAGTGGAATTGAAACGAAAAAAGTACTGCGCTTATTAAATACAGGAAAGTTGACAGAAACGGAATGTAAGAATTGTTGGGCATTAAATCTTTGTAGTATTTGTGCAGCAGATTGTGGCGAGGATAATGATCTCTCAACATCAAAAAAACTACAGAAATGTTCTGTTGCAAAAAAAGAAGTTGAAGAACATTTAGTAGAATATTGTACATTAAGAGAGTATGGTTTTAATTTTGAAAACTAGGTGGTAATCAAATGAAAGTAATAGTTTTTCCCTTTGATAATTATGTTAGACCGTTGATAGAATATGAGAAGTTGTGGCATTTTGAGATATGTGGTCTTATATCGCCAATGGGTTTTGGAATTAATAATATGCAGATGTATGAAAATGATAAAAAGTATATTATTAAAAGTGAAATGAGTGAAGATAATATGGCAGAGATGGAAGCACTTCTTGTTGTCGAATCATATCATTTTGTCAAATTTGAATTGATATTAGAACAAATAAATTTGGCAGCAAAAAATGGGAAAAATATTGTATTGGCAAGAAAAATAGATAAAAATGAATATTCAGAAGTTCTTGATATATGTGAAAAAAGTAATGTTAAATTAATAGAAATGCCAATAGAATCTTTTAAATGGGAGAAAAATATTTCGGGTCTACAAAATATTAATGTTCCGGTAATTGCGATTATAGAGAATGGAGTAAGATGTAATGCATTCGAGATTGAAATGCAGATTATTAGTGTGTTATTAAAGGAAAATTATAAAGTTAGTTTGATTTCGAGTAGGCAATTTGGTAATACCGAGAATATACATGCTTTTCCTGGATTTATGAATGGAAATGGTTTAAATGAAAGTGAAAAAATAATTTGCTACAACCAATATCTAAAATATATTGAAGAAAATGAAAAGCCAGAGGTAATTGTTGTTGGAATACCGGGTGAGTTACTTCCACTTACAAAGCAAAAGCCAGGAAATTTTGGAATAATAGCGTATGAAATTTTAAATGCCGTAGATCCGGATTTTACAATCTTATCGCTTTATAAAGATGAATACAAAGAAGAGTATTTTGAAGAAATGAACAATCTTTTGCACTATCGTTATAATGTAGATGCAGATTGCTTTTATTTATGCAATTGTTCAATAGACAGGTTTTCGATTAATTCAGTTTTGCCGATAAAGTATTTAGAACATAAGAATGAGGAGATAGAAGCACAGTGTATTCAATATGTTCATAGGGTATATTGCAAGAATACCTATCTTGATATGACAGATTTTTTAATAGAGACACTGACAGGTTATAATGAGATTCAAATATTTTAAAATTCTTAACAAGAAGGAGATTACTATGAGCAATACAATTAATGTGAACTATATGACAAGGGCTTACAATCAGTACCAGCAGAAAATTGTGACTAAAGATCAGGAGAAGGAAGATACAAGGTTTGCGGATAGTGTAAAAGAAAAGCGCGAAGGTAGTGGAAGTATAGTGGGCAATTTAAAAACAGGTTCTGTGTCTGCTAAAGATATGACAATGGAGGAATACAAGCAGTATATTTACAATAAAATATCTCAAATTCCAATGCATCCCACAAGGGCAGGCGAGTCAATATCTGTTACAATTTCAGAGGCGGGGTTTGAAGCGATGAAGAATGATCCAGAGTATGAAGCATGGGTATTAAATGATTTGCAGGTGGGCTGGTCACAACCGGATAAATGGTCCGGTATATGTGGAGGAGCGTTTTCTACAATATATTATGGAGCATCAAAAGAAGAATGTCATGCTGAAATGTGGAGTGCAGGTTATAACAATGGAAATGGTGGGAAGACTTTTAATGATAAGTCAAAAAATAGTTTTTGGGAGCGTAGAATAGAAAATAAAAAGAGAATAGAAAATCAAGTAAAGAAACAACAGGAAAAAAAGCGGATTCAGGAAAAACAAGCAGAAAGAACAGCTTATGAAGAATATGTGCAAAATAAAAGGTTATCAGCTCAGGATGTTAGAGCGGGATTGGCGGCGGAGAGTAGTTCGTCTGATAGGACTGTCACAACAAGTCAGGCAGTAGCTTCTTATGAGGCAAATTTTATAATGGCAGTAAGAAAATGGATTTAATGAATTTACTATAAGAGGCGATGTTAGTGCAGAAAATAAAGATAGCGATTATTGATAATGGTGTAGATGAAGCTGCTTTGGGTAATGAAATATCAGGAAAAGTTTATGTTAATGAAAAAAAAGAGTGTGTTTATGATGAAGCGGACATGAGTAGAGTAAGATTTGCTCATGGGACAATATGCGCAGCCATTATTCAAAAATATTTAGCAAATTCAGAAATATACAGTATTCGACTTCTAAATGAAGACGGAAGTGGCTTAATAGAACATTTAAAACCAGCATTAGATTGGTGTATAGAAAAAGGTATTTATTTGGTTAATTTGAGCTTAGGCACTACACATTTTAGGGATAAGTCATTAATAAGAACATTAGTAAACCATTATGTGAGCAAGGGAATGTGCATCGTAGCTGCAACATCTAATAGTGGATATGAATCATATCCGGCTTCTTTTTCAAATATAATAGGTGTTGCAACGCATTCCTCTTTTTTTTCAGATTCTTTAAAGAGACTGTTTCTTGGGATAAATATACTTGGTGAGTCTGAACATACGCTGCGATTGTATGGAGTTGCATCTGTTACTCAGAAATGTAACAGTTATGCAGCTCCCTTTGTAACTGCTTATATTGGTATGTTTTTTATGGAACAGGGATTTCAAAATATTACCAAATTATATAAGAGGTTTTCTAAAAAAGAAACAATGATTACAATATCTGAAAAGGTTGAACCCGATTGGATATGCTGTGCAGTAATTAAGGCAAATATTAAAAAGAGTAAGGCTGATTACTATTTTGATGTTGTAGGAATTGAAGAAATAAATCGGGCAGATACACTTATTATTGATAACTTGTCAGATTTAGAACTAGCTACTCAATATAGAAAAAATGTTGTTTATGTTGGAAGTGAGAAAATAAAGGAGACATTAGATGATTGCTTTTATTGGTGTCCAAATAAGAGAGTACAATTTATTGATAGATGTACTGGAAATGAACAAGAGTTAGACATTCCCATAATTGTATTCGAAGTAAGTGAGAAAATAGATGTAGCGTTTCTGCTCGCAGAGTTCAAAAAAGATTTTGCTGATCGTGAGTATAATATATATACCGCAGGGTTAGAACCAGAATATGTTTTGTATGGGTTAGAATATGTACCAGAACAATGCCTGAGTAAAGTAAAAACGGTTAAAGAGTTCATCTATTGGCAAACGTTTTACATGCAAAGCGATGGTGTATTATTTTGTATATCGGAAGGAAAACATAGTCTTATTGAGCCACTTTTTAGTGATATAGATGTTATGGTAAGAATTGAAAATATAAATAATATATATTTAGCGGAAATTCAAAATGAAGATATAGTTGTATTGAAAATAAGTGATTGTGAAATAGATAAGGATTTTGTCGAGAAAGTTACAAATTGTCTTGTAAGAATATTGACGGAGGAAGAAGATGGATAACAAAGAGGCTGTAAAAAGATTACTTCTGTTACTAGGCAGATACAAAAAAACAATAGTTGTAATTGTCGGTTGTCTGCTTGTTTCTACCGGGTTAAATCTATGCGTTCCGCTGATCAGCAGGCGAATCATGGACGATGGCTTTATTGGCGGAAATAAGAAATTATTGATAGAGCTGGTCTTGGTGTCTATGGTAATCTACACTATAAATTCCCTCATAGATATAGTCAAGGAAAAGAAACGTGTAGATATTTCAGCAAAGATACAATATTTTCTTTCGGAACAGTCTTTTTCACATCTTATGAAGCTGCGGGTAAACTATTTCAATAACACAAACTATGCGGAGACTTTGAATAATATCAACACGGATATTAACCAGATGACATCTATTGCTGACAGCAGTGTTTTTTTCGTAATTACGCAGGCGTTTAGCATGACAGGCGGCATAATAGGTTTATTCATAATAGATTTCAGAATGACGGTACTGGTTCTTCTGTTTATACCTATTAAGTGTGTGGTAATGAAATACTTTGCAAAAAAGCAAAAACAGATTATGGACGAGTTCATAAAAAGGAATCAGGAGTACGCAAAATGGTTTGGAGATACTGTTGGAGGGGTACGAGAAGTCAAGCTGTTTAATATCTTGGATAAAAAGCATGAGGAGTTTGTACTTAACCAGAACAATATTATAGAGAAACAAAAGCAGATGAATATGTTAGGGCAGTGGAATACGATAATAGATAGTATCATGGTACAGTTTCTTTCTACATTGTTATATATACTGGGCGCAAATTTAGTGTTTGATATGAAACTTTCAGTAGGTAGTGTGTTCGCTTTCATTACATATAGTGCTTATGTTACCGGACCGATTTCTGCAATCCTAAATATAGGATACCTGTTATCAGGGATTATTCCGTCAACAAAAAGATATTATGCGTTTATGGAATTGGAAGAAGAAACGGATAATGGAAAGAAAACGGATCTATGTCCAAATGATTTGAGATTGCAGAAGGTTTCTTTTGCGTATGAAAGGGATAAGTGCATTTTGAAGAATATTGATATATTATTTGCAAAATCCAGCAAGACAGCTATAATTGGGCGCAATGGTTCGGGAAAGACGACAATCATCAATCTTCTTACGAGAATGTATGAGCCGACAAGTGGTGAAATACTGTTGGGAGCAGAAAATATTTCAGAGCTGCCATTGCCAGAATACCGAAATATGGTATCCGTTGTGAGCCAACAAATCTATTTATTCAATGACACAATAAGGAATAATATCTGTCTGTATAAACAAATAGATGATACGGTGATAGAAGCTGCCTGCAAGGACAGCGGACTTGAAGATTTTATAAAAGAGGTTTCCTTAGATCATGTGGTAGGACAGAATGGGGCAATGCTCTCCGGCGGGCAAAAGCAGAAAATAGCCCTTGCAAGGGCATTGGTGCATGACAAGCCGATTATTATATTTGATGAAGCTACTTCAAACACAGATGCTTATTCAGAACAGCAGATAAACGGACTGCTTGATACTCGGCTAAAAGACAAAACAGTGATAGTGATAACACATAAGAAAGAGATATTGAGCAAAGTGGATCAGATCGTTGTACTGAAGGAGGGAGTGGTTGCAGATTTAGGGAGATATGATGATTTGATAGGGAAAAGTGATGAACTAAATGTTATGTTGGAAAAAGCAGAATAAATATAAGAAAATCTTTTCAGAGTAGCAAGTCTTTTTTGCTTTTGGGACAAAAAGTATTATTTCTGGCAGAAAATGTGAAATATTATTAGATGCTTGTCGATAAAAAAGAAAAATAGAGAGAATTTGCATCATGCAGGTTAATTCTAATTATTCTATGAATGGTGTGCCGTATGAAACTAGACAT
>OLYY01000467.1_pt1 | contig 17622 bp, 14 predicted proteins | sample 1673561 | NCBI WGS metagenome assembly OLYY01 (sample SAMEA103958115, study PRJEB25191) | human gut metagenome | biome: human-associated habitat [ENVO:00009003]; feature: intestine environment [ENVO:2100002]; material: feces | place: Germany | collected 2013/2015
AAATGGATAAAAGCGGAGGGAAAGCAGCCATGGAGCGTAATTTTGAGACCGTGATGATCGAACAGTGCGCACCTGTGCTGGCAGGGCTGAAGCCTGCCGGGCTGTTCCGCTATGAGACTCGGGACTGTACCGACTTGGCTGCCCGGGTGCGCCGCTGGAATGACCAGCTGGGGGAGAAGGGGCTGAAGGTCCGGGTCCTCAAGGGCTGTGCTCAAACCCACCGGTATCTCATTTATGTTTACCGCGAGAGCCGCCTGCGTCAGGTGTTGGCCGATGAGGCGGTGCGGGAGTTCCTGCAACGCGAGGGCTATGCCCTGCCGGAAGATGCTTCCGATTGTGACGGTATGCTGCGGCAGCTGTCCCGGCGGCTGTGCTGCGAAGCCGATTTTCCCCATGAGATCGGTGTGTTTCTTGGTTATCCGCTCACCGATGTGGTGGGCTTTATCGAAAATCAGGGCCGCAACTTCACCTGCTGCGGCTGCTGGAAGGCTTACGGCGACCCTGATGCCGCCGCACGTCATTTTGCCCAACTGAACAAGTGCACCAGAGTGTATCTGCGCCTGTTCCATGAGGGTACCCCCATTTTCCGCCTTGCTGTGGCGGCTTGACAAGTCATTCTCTACCAATACTCTCTTTTTATCCTGGCACCCACCGGAACAAACCACGCTCCGGTGGGAAGAAATCCTCCTTTTGACACGCGGCCGTCCGTTGCAGCCTTGACCACTGCACCGGGCGGCTGTGTCATTTCATGGATAGAAAAAATAACGGTAAAATGTAAACAATGGCTAACTTTTACTCAGGAATTTGAGTTAGTTGTTGTTGATTGTGATAAAAAAACTGGGATATTTGGGCAGAAAAACTGTTTGTTCATATAAACTAACTTTTAATAATGAAAAAACTGTTGACAACAAAGGTTAGTAAGCGTAAACTATCTATGCTGATAGTTCCGACTGACTAACTGTTCCGGTGCATCAGCAGCCCACAAACAGTATGAAAAAGGGAGTGGAATGTTATGATGCCACTGACAATGGCGAAGGCGGGCGAGACCGTCACCATCAAGAAGATTACCGGCAAAGATGAAGTCCGCCTGCATCTGGCAGAGCTTGGTTTTGTGGTGGACAGCGAAGTGACCGTGGTCAACGAGATTGCAGGCAACCTGATCGTACAGGTCAAGGAAAGCCGCCTGGCACTCGACAGGACGATGGCAAATCGCATTATGATCGGCTGAACAGCGCAGTACGCTGTTTGGGACCTGCTCCGACACTGGAATGGTCTCTGAATAAAGACAAGTAGAGGAGGAAATTTGCATGAAAACTCTGAAGGACGTGAAGGTCGGCGAGACCTGCACCGTGGCACGCCTGCATGGCGAAGGCCCGGTCAAGCGCCGCATCATGGACATGGGCATCACCAAGGGTGTCGAGATCTATGTCCGCAAGGTGGCACCTCTGGGCGACCCCATGGAGCTGACCGTGCGCAACTACGAGCTGAGCGTGCGCAAGGCCGATGCTGAAATGATCGAAGTAGTCTGATCCCAAAGGGAGGAAGGATTAAGCAATGAGCATTAAAATTGCACTTGCCGGCAACCCGAACTGCGGTAAAACGACCCTGTTCAACAATCTGACCGGCTCCAACCAGTATGTCGGCAACTGGCCCGGCGTTACGGTGGAAAAGAAGGAAGGCAAGCTGAAGGGCGATAAGGATGTTATCATTCAGGACCTGCCCGGCATCTACTCTCTGTCTCCGTACACGCTGGAAGAGGTCGTCTCCCGTACCTATCTGGTCAAGGAGAAGCCCGACGCCATCCTGAACATCATCGACGGCACCAACATCGAGCGCAACCTGTACCTGACCACCCAGCTGATCGAGCTGGGCATCCCGGTGGTCATGGCGGTGAACATGATCGATCTGGTGCGCAAGAACGGCGATAAGATCGACCTGAAGAAACTGAGCGCAGAGCTGGGCTGTCAGGCTGTGGAGATCAGCGCACTGAAGGGCGAGGGCACCGAGGCCGCTGCAAAGGCTGCTGTGGCTGCCGCCAAGGCTACCAAGGCCGGCGAGCTGCCTCACGTGTTCACCGGCAGCGTGGAGCACGCCATTGCCCACATCGAAGAGTCCATTCAGGGCAAGGTGGATGACCGCTTCCTGCGCTGGTACGCTGTCAAGCTGTTCGAGCGCGACGACAAGGTGCAGGATGAGCTGAAGCTGGACAAGGCCCTGATGGATCACATCGATCAGCACATCAAGGATTGCGAGACCGAGCTGGACGACGATGCAGAGAGCATCATCACCAACCAGCGCTATGCATACATCAACACCGTGGTGGGCAAGGCTGTCAAGAAGAAGGCCCGCGTGGAGCACCTGACCGTTTCCGATAAGATCGACCAGATCGTGACCAACCGTATTCTGGCTCTGCCTATCTTCGCACTGGTCATGTACCTGATGTACTCCCTGTCCATGGGCACCTCCATTGCAGACGGCGGCTGGGCCATCGGTACCTTTGCCACCGACTGGACCAACGACGTGCTGTTCGGTGAGATCGTTCCCAATGCTCTGGGCGGCTTGCTGGAGAGCATCGGCGTGGCAGGCTGGCTGTACGGCCTGATCATGGACGGCATCGTTGCCGGTGTCGGCGCAGTTCTGGGCTTCGTTCCCCAGATGCTGGTGCTGTTCTTCCTGCTGTCCATTCTGGAGGATGTGGGCTATATGTCCCGTGTCGCCTTCATCATGGACCGTATCTTCCGCAAGTTCGGCCTGTCCGGTAAGAGCTTCATCCCTGTTCTGGTGGGCACCGGCTGCGGCGTCCCGGGCGTCATGGCTTCCCGTACCATCGAGAACGAGCGCGACCGCCGCATGACCATCATGACCACCTGCTTCATCCCCTGCGGCGCAAAGATGCCCATCATCGGCCTCATCGCAGGTGCGATGTTCGGCGGTTCTTCTCTGGTGGCTGTCTCTGCTTACTTCATTGGCATGGCTGCCATCATCTGCTCCGGCGTGATTCTGAAGAAGACCAAGCTCTTCGCAGGTGATCCCGCTCCCTTCGTGATGGAGCTGCCCGCATACCATGTGCCTGCATGGGGCAACGTGTTCCGTGCAACCTGGGAGCGCGGCTGGTCCTTCATCAAGCGCGCAGGCTCCGTCATTCTGGCCGCTACCGTTGTGCTGTGGTTCATGCAGGGCTTCGGCTTCGAGAACGGTGCCTTCGGTATGGTCGAGGATCAGGACAACTCCGTGCTGGCTGCGATCGCTACCAAGGTCGCATGGATCTTTGCACCTCTGGGCTTCGGCAACTGGCGTGCAACCGTCGCTTCCGTCTCCGGCCTGATCGCAAAGGAGAACGTGGTTGGTACCTTCGGTGTTCTGTATCACTTCGGCGGCGAGCTGTCTGAGAACGGCGATGAGATCTGGGCTGCTGTTGCGCAGGACTACACCGCTCTGTCGGCTTACGCCTTCATGATCTTCAACCTGCTGTGCGCTCCCTGCTTCGCTGCTATGGGCGCCATCAAGCGCGAGATGAACAACGGCAGATGGACGGCCATCGCCATTGGTTACATGTGTGCTCTGGCTTACTGCGCAGCTCTGGTGGTTTACCAGCTGGGCGGCCTGATCACCGGCGAGGTTGGCTTCAACTTCTTTACCATCGTGGCGGCTGTGGTTCTGGCTTGCTTTATTTACCTGCTGGTTCGTCCCAACAAGTACACCGGCGACAACGAGGTCAAGATCGACGTTTCCAAGATCACTGCAAACAAGTAAGCTTCGTCTGCTGAAAGGAGAGATGCTTTATGATGGAATTTCTGGCAGCAAACTTTAATCTGTCTACGATCATTGTGGCAGTCATCGTGTTTGGCGGTGTGGGCTGGATCACATGGCACTCTCACAAGCATGGTGGCTGCGGCGAAGGCGGCTGCAATGGAAATTGCGGCGGCTGCAGCGGCTGTCACTGATCGGTAAAAACCGCAAGGGGCGCGGGCTGGAACTTTCGGCTCGCGCCCTTTTTTTAGAAGAAAAAAGTTAGCTTTGAGTAACATCAAAACGAAAGAGAGTGATCGGGATGGAACTTACGTCGGCGCATCTGCGCTATCTGCTGGCGATCTACGAGGTCTCCCAGACCCATCTGGATATCAGCTCCCGCAGCATTGCGGAAAAGCTGGGGGTCACCAAGCCCTCAGTGGTGCGCATCATGAATCTGCTTATGGAGCATGGCATGATCGTAAAGGAGCATTACGGCAAGATCTATATGACCGACCGGGGCATCTGGGTGGCAAAGCAGGTGGACCGGCAGCTGAAAACGATCCTGACCCATTTCCCGCCGGTCGGCGAGCCGCTGTCAGAGGAGGAACGCTTTGCGGCGGCGCTGGCCATGACCAGTGCATTGCCGGAGCGCATCTTTACCGGCGAATATGAGCGTCTGTTCGGAACAGCGGCGGATGACGCAGAAATGGAGAAAGCCCAGTGATCAACAAAAAATTGCTGTCCTTTGACCGCGGTGCGCTGCGGTATGTGGAGCTGAATGTGCTGTTCCAGTGGCTGGGAATGCTGTGCAATGTGGTGTTTGTAAAGGCTGTTGCGGGGCTTATCGGTGCTGCCTTTGCGGGCAGCCTGACCAGCGCCCTGCTGTGGCAGCAGCTGGTGCTGTGCCTTGCTACGGTGCCGCTGCGCTTTGCCTGCACCATGCTGGCCTCCGGCATGAGCGACCGGGCGTCCAAAAACGTCAAGCGCACCCTGCGCAGCAGCATCTACGCAAAGCTTGCCCGCCTTGGCCCCAACTACACCGAGACGGCGGCCACCAGCGAGGTGGTGATGCTGGCCAGCGAAGGCGTGGAGCAGATCGATACCTATTTTGCAAAGTACCTGCCCCAGCTGTTCTACAGCCTGCTGGCGCCGCTTACCCTGTTCGCGCTGCTGGTGGGTGTGCACGCACGGTCTGCCATCATCCTGCTGTGCTGCGTGCCGCTGATCCCCATGTCCATCGTGGCGGTGCAGAAGTTTGCCAAAAAGCTGCTGGCGAACTACTGGGGCGAGTACACCACCCTGGGCGACAGCTTTCTGGAGAACATCCAGGGCCTGACCACCCTGAAGATCTATCAGGCAGACGGCTGGAAGCACGAGCAGATGAACGCGCAGGCTGAGCGCTTCCGCAGGATCACCATGAAGGTGCTCACCATGCAGCTGAACTCGGTGACACTGATGGATCTGATGGCCTACGGCGGTGCGGGCCTTGGCATCATCAGCGCGGTGGCTGCATTTGCGGCAGGCCGGCTGACCCTGACCGCCACATTGACCATCGTGCTGCTGGCGGCAGACTTTTTCCTGCCGCTGCGGCTGCTGGGCAGCTACTTCCACATTGCCATGAACGGTGCCGCTTCGGCAGAAAAGATCTTCCGGCTGCTGGCAGCGGAGGAGCCCGCCGACGGCGACCGCCTGCCCGGCGAAAACACCACCCTGCAGCTGGAGCATGTCACCTTTGGCTACGAGAAGGACCGCACCATTCTGAAGGATGTATCCCTCACCATCCCGCAGGGCAGCTTTGTCTCGCTGGTGGGCGAGAGCGGCTGCGGCAAAAGTACGATCGCAGCGCTGCTGTCCGGCAGCCGCACCGGCTATACCGGCAGCGTGACGCTGGGCGGCGTGCCGGTGCAGGAGCTGCAGCAGGAACAGCGCCTGCGCACCCTGACGCTGGTGCCCCACAACGCCGCCATCTTCAAGGGTACGGTGGAGAGCAATCTGCGCATGGCAAAGCCGGATGCCTCCGAAACAGAGCTGTGGAACGTACTGGAACAGGTGAATCTGGCCGATTTCTGCCGCAGCCAGAACGGCCTGCAGACCGCTCTGCATGAGGGCGGCAGCAATCTTTCCGGCGGCCAGCGCCAGCGCCTTGCCATGGCGCGGGCCCTGCTGCATGATACGCCCATCTACCTCTTCGACGAGGCTACCTCCAACGTGGATGCCGAGAGCGAGAACGACATCATGCGGGCCATCCACAGCCTTGCCAGGAAAAAGACGATCATCCTGATCTCGCACCGTCTGGCAAACGTGGTGCACAGCGACTGCATCTATGCAATGAGCAATGGCCGTGTGACCGAACAGGGCACCCACGCCGAGCTGCTGGCAAAGCAGGGGGCTTACAGCCGCCTGTATCTGGCACAGCGGCAGCTGGAAACACTGGAAGAGGAGGATGCCTGAGCATGAACAAGAGCAATCATCGCAGCCCCTTTGCCATTGTGGGACGGCTGATCGTACTGGTAAAGCCCATGCTGCCCGTTATGCTGGCAGCGATCGTGATGGGGGTGGCAGGCCATTTCTGCGCCACCTTCATTACGATCTTCGGCGGCTTTGGCATCCTGCGGGCGCTGGGGCTTGCAAGCCCGGTGGGGACCGTGGGCACGGCCTTTGCCTGCATTCTGGTGTTTGCGCTGCTGCGCGGCGTTCTGCGCTACGCAGAGCAGGCGTCCAACCACTATATCGCCTTTAAGCTGCTGGCCCTGATCCGCGATAAGGTGTTCGGGGCGCTGCGCCGCCTGACCCCTGCAAAGCTGGAAGGCCGTGACCGCGGCGACCTGATCTCCCTCATCACCGCCGACATTGAGGCGCTGGAGGTGTTCTACGCCCACACCATTTCGCCCATCTGCATCGCGTGCATCTGCGTCATCGGCATGACGGGCTTCGTGGGCAGCTGGCACATCCTGCCTGCGCTGGTGCTGCTGGCGGGCTATCTGCTGGTGGGCGCGGCCCTGCCGGTGTGGAGCGCAAAGCGCGGCGACCGTGCCGCCCGGGAGTACCGTCAGGCACTGGCCGATACCAACAGCTATGTGTTGGAAAGCCTGCGGGGCCTGAAGGATACCCTGCAGTATCAGGACACCGCAGCCCGTGCCGAGGGCATCACGGCCCACAGTGAGACGCTGGGCGAAAAGCAGAAGTCCCTCAAGTACCGCGAGGGCCTGACCGTGGCCCTGACCAATACCCTGATCCTGCTCACGGTGCTGGCCGTGCTGGGCACCAGCCTGAGCCTTTACCAGAGCGGAAAACTGGGTGCCGAGGGGGTGCTGGTGTGCACCCTTTCGGCCCTGAGCTCCTTTGGCCCGGTGGTGGCACTGGCAAACCTTGGTGTGGGCCTGACGCAGGTGTTCGCCAGCGCTGACCGTGTTCTGGACCTGCTGGAGGAAGAGCCTGTCACTGCGGATGTGACCGACGGCACAGACACCGCCTTTGCGGGTGCTGCGGCAGAGCATGTGAGCTTTGCCTATGCCGAGGAAGAGATCCTGCATGACCTGAGCCTGACCATTCCGGAAAAGAAGATCGTGGGCATCACGGGCCGTTCGGGCAGCGGAAAGTCTACCTTCCTGCGGCTGCTGATGCGATTCTGGGATGTGTCCGGCGGCATCATCCGCTTTGGAGAACAGGACATCCGCCGAGTGAACACCGCCACTCTGCGTGCGCAGGAGAGCCTTGTGACCCAGGAGACCGAACTGTTCGACGACACCATCGAGAACAACATCCGCATTGCAAAGCGGGATGCCACCCGGGAAGAGGTGGAAGCGGCCTGCAAAAAAGCTGCACTGGATGGCTTCATCCGCAGCCTGCCCAAGGGCTATGACACCCCGGTGGGTGAGCTGGGCGGTGCCCTTTCCGGCGGCGAGCGTCAGCGCATCGGTGTGGCGCGTGCGTTCCTGCACGATGCGCCGTTTCTGCTGCTGGACGAGCCTACCTCCAATCTGGACAGCCTGAACGAGGGGGTCATCCTTAAGGCTGTGCGGGCAGAGTGCAAAGACAAAACGGTGCTGCTGGTCTCCCACCGAAAGTCTACCATGGCGGCGGCAGACATCAGCTTTTCGGTGGAAAGCGGCCGCCTGAGCTGAAAACGAGTTCTACAAAGAAACAGCCGGTCTCCTGCGCGGAGGCCGGCTGTTTTTGGTCATAAAGAATTACTGGATCGCATTCAGGATCTGCTGTGCAATGTACTTGTGGCCTTTGACGGTGGGGTGGCCGTCCGCAGCGGTCTGGGTGCGGGGAATATCCACATAGATCAAGCCTTCCTGTGCGGCAAGGTCTTTGGCAAAGCGGTTCAGTTTGCTGAAATAGCGGTTCCATGCGGGCAGCAGAGGCACCGGATTGGTGTAACCCAGCAGCACGATTTTGGCATCCGGGTTCAGTGCGCGGATACCGGCCACGATCTGCGGCAGGCTGGCGGTCACATTGGTATAGGCCTGATCGCAGATCTCATCCATGCCGCGGAACAGCAGGCGGTTGGTGGCGCGGCTCTCGTCAAAGGTAAGGACCATACGGTTCAGCGCTTTGAGGAAGAGCCCCAGCTTCTGGAAGTTGAAATCACGCAGGGCACCGCTGACCATCAGCCCGGCCAGCTGCTCACTCTTCCAGTTGGTGGCCTCGCCCAGACCTACGATGCAGGGCACCAGCGCGTCGTTGGAGCCGATCTGGATGGAAATGATATCGGCCTTGCGCAGATATTCCTGATATTCCGGGTAGACGTAGTACGAGCCGGAAGCCTGATTCATCTTGGGCATGGCGCTGCTTTGCACCATATCCACCATGTCAGGGCTCATCAGGCTGGGCAGGCCCAGATTGATGGCGTGCTGGCGGTCCAGCCCAAGGCCCTTGCCCACAAGGGCAGTGTAGCACTGGGAAGAGTAGCCCTCGAAGTTTGGCCGGAGATCGTAGCCGATCTGGGCGATGTTGTATTTCATATCGGCAAGGCCGACACCGGAGGTGATGCTGTCGCCCAGCGCCACATAGGTGAGCTGCGGCTCCGGTTCGCCGGCTGTCTGGGCATCGACGGACGCTGCGGCCTGTTCCTGCTGCACTTCTGCTGCTTCGGCGGCAGGCAGCTCTGTCTGTTCGTCGGCAGCAAATGCAGGCATGGCCAGCAGCACAAGCGCTGCCGCTGCGGCCAGAAAGCTGGCAAATTTTTTGTTTTTCATTGAGATTCCTTCTTTCCGGAATGACTGCACCTGTGCGGCACAGCTGTTGTCTCTATGATAAAATGGAAAGTAAAAATTGTCAACTGACAAAATTCAAAAAATTGCGGTCATCGCTGCGCCCGTATTCTGCGGTTTCTTCCATACAAAAAAGCTCCCCCTTGCGGGAGAGCTCAGTGTCTGAAAAACGATAGGGTAATGTTCAGGATCAATAATCGCGGGGAGTGATCTCTTCCTCCAGCTTGCGGTAGTCCACCTTGCCAACGGGGGTCATCGGCATTTCGCTGATGAACTTGTAGCTCACCGGCTGCACGTACTCCGGCAGCTCTTCCTTGCACAGCTGGCGCAGCTCGCGCACGATCTGGCGCTTCTTTTTGTCGGCCTCCGGGTCCAGCACCACGTAGACGAAGGGCAGGCGGCCCTGCACATGATCCTTATCGGTGCAGCCCACCACCGAGCACTGATGCACAGCCGGATGGCGGCTGATGACGTTCTCGATCATGGACGGGAACACCTTGAAGCCGTCGTGACGGATGATCATGCGCTTGATGCGGGAGTCCAGATACACAAAGCCGTCCTCGTCCATGTAGCCGACATCGCCGGTGTGTGCCCAGATCTGGCCGTCTGCATGGCGGCGCAGGATCATATCGGTCTCATCGGGCTTATTGTAGTAGCCCTTCATGACGGTGGGGGTGCAGATGCAGATCTCGCCGCGCTCCCCGATGGGCAGCTCGGTCTCGGTGCCGGGCTCGAAGATGGACACCACCGTATTCAGCATGGGGATGCCCACGCTGCCGGGCTTGGTCACATTGCCGGCGGCAACGGTAGCGGCAGAAGCGACTTCGGTCATGCCGTAGCCCTTGGCCAGCGGATACTCCACGTTGTGTGCCTTCAGGAACTCGTTCACGGTCAGCTCAGCGCCCAGCGGCAGCGAGTCGCCGCCGGCGGCATAGTTGCGGATGAAGGAGAGATCCTTCTTCTTCTTGAGCAGCGGAGAAGCTGCCATCTGCTGGTAGTGAGCCGGAACGCCGAACATGTGCTCGGGCTTGTGCTTCCAGATCAGTGCGCCCAGCTTGTCGGGGTCCAGATTGGGGATGATGACGACGTGCAGGCCCATGACCAGCGGCATATGCACGCCGCAGGCGTAGCCGTAGGCAATGAACGGAGGCATAACGTTCATCAGCTTCTGGCCGCGGCAGAACAGGTTGCTCTGGGCAATGAATTCGTGGGCCAGAGAGTTGAAGCTGTCGTCGGTCAGCATAACGCCCTTGGGCGAACCGGTGGTGCCGCCGGTGTGCACCACCACGCAGGCGTGCTGCGGGTCGTAGGGTTCGGCGTTCATGCTCTGATCCTTGCCCTGTGCAATAAAGTCCTTCCAGTGGATCACGTTGGACTTGTAGCGGTTCTTATCGGGGTTAGTCAGCTTGTAGCCGACGGCCAGATGCAGCGGCAGGGAGTCTGCGGGGCTGATGACCAGAACGCGCTCCACATTGGTGCGCTTTTCTGCCTTGTGGCAGCGCTCATAGGTCACATTCAGGCAGATCAGCAGGCGGGAATCTACCTCCTCGATGTACTCGTGGATGCCCTCAACGCTGTAGCGCGGGTCCACCAGATTCAGCGTTGCGCCGATCATATCGACAGCGTAGAAGGCGTAGATCACCTCGGGGGTCATCACGCTGACGACGGTGATGATGTCGCCCTTCTTCACGCCGAGAGCACGGAAGGCGGCCGCGGTTTTCTTGACATTCACAAAGAGGTCTGCAAAGGTGAATTTGCGGCCATAATACTCCAGAGCGGTCTCGCTCAGATGGTTCTTGTTCTGATGGCAGAGATACTCAAAGGCGCTGCACTTGGGCAGAGGCATGTCGATGTATTTCTGGTCATAGTACTTCAGCCAGGGCTTCGCAGTGGACGCATAGAGCGGTTCACGCTGTTCAGTAGTCATAGAATAAAGTCCTCTTTTCTTTCTTCTTTTCATTGCTAAAAGCCGACAGCTTTGCAAGAAAGATGAAAGCCGCCGGTCAGATCACGCAAATAACTCAAAAATTAGAATCAACGATGCAGTCTCTATTGTAGTGGAGCCGCCTGAGAATGTCAAGAAATAAACTATGAACGTTGCGTAAAAGTGCCGTAAAACAACGATTCCTCCCGAAATGTCGGGGGTCAGCGCGGCAGCCACTGCTCCGCTTCGGCGGCGCTGCACAGCACAAAATGCTCAGGCCGCAGTTCGCGCCACTGAGGGGTCTCTCTGGAGTAGTCGTGCATGGCGGAGTCGTAGACCAGCAGCTTTTTCTGCCGCTCCCGGCGGGGGTCCGGCATGGGAATGGCGGAAAGCAGACTGCGGGTGTAGGGGTGGATGGCGTGGGCCGTCAGCTCTTCGGCCCCGGCCAGCTCCACGATGCGGCCCTTGTGGATCACGGCGATGCGGTCGGAGATGTAGCGCATCACGGACAGGTCGTGGGCGATGAACAGATAGGTGATGCCGCGTTCTTTTTGTAAATGGCGCAAAAGGTTCAGCACCTGCGCGCGGATGGACATATCCAGTGCGCTGATGGGCTCATCGGCAACGATGAACTCCGGCTCCACGATCAGCGCCCGGGCGATACCGATGCGCTGGCGCTGTCCGCCGGAAAATTCGTGAGGAAAGCGGGAAGCAAATTCCGGCAGCAGGCCCACGTCCCGCAAAGCCTGCCTCACCCGCTCCTCCCGCTGGGCGGCGGTGAGGTCGGGCCGGACGTTCTGCAGGCCCTCGCCCACGATATAGCTCACCTTGGCGCGCTCGTTCAGCGAGGACTGCGGGTCCTGAAAGATCATCTGGATCTCTTTGATGATCTGCCGGTCCAGCTGGCGGGAAATTTTGCCGTTGATCTTCTGGCCTTTATAAAGGATGTCACCGCCGGAGGTGGGCAGGATGCGCAGGATGGCCCGGCCGATGGTGGTCTTGCCGCTGCCGCTTTCGCCCACAAGGCCGAAGGTCTCGCCCTTATAAATTTTAAAGCTGGCGTCCTGCACGGCATGATAGGTGCTGCGGCCGGAGCCGTAGGTCACGTTCAGGTGGTTCACTTCCACAAGAACTTCGCGTTCATTTTCCATCTTACAGCCCCTCCTCTCGCAGCATTTTCACCGCAGCCGGCGGCTCGATCTTGGGTGCCCGGGGGTCCAGCAGCCAGGTCTTGGCCTTGTGGGTGGGCGAAACTTCAAAGTATGGCGGGCGCTTGACATAGTCAATCTTCAGTGCCTGCGGGTTGCGGGGCGCAAAGGCGTCGCCGCGGATCTCTGCAAACAGGTTCGGCGGTGTGCCCACGATGTTGAACAGGTCCTCGCCCTTCACGCCCATCTGGGGCATACTGGACAGCAGTGCCCATGTATAGGGGTGGCGGGGGTCGTAGTAGATCTCGTCGGAGGTGCCGATCTCCACGATGTCGCCCGCGTACATCACGGCTACCCGGTCGGCAATGTTGGCCACCACGCCCAGATCGTGGGTGATGAGCAGGATGGTCAGATCGTACTTGACCTGCATTTTTTTGAGCAGCTGCAAAATCTGGGCCTGAATGGTCACATCCAGTGCGGTGGTGGGCTCATCGCAGATCAGAATTTTGGGGCTGCAGGCCGCTGCAATGGCGATCACCACCCGCTGGCGCATCCCGCCGGAGAACTCGTGCGGGTACTGCTTAAAGCGCTTTTCCGGCTCCGAGATGCCCACATCCCGCAGGTATCCCAGCGTCTTTTCCCTTGCGGCAGCGCCCTTCAGGCCCTGATGCAGGGTGACGGCTTCCATGATCTGTGCCCCGATGGTCTTCAGCGGGTTCAGGCTGGTCATGGGGTCCTGCATGATCATGGCGATCTCATGGCCCCGGACCTTCAGCCAGTCCTTCTCCTTTTTCAGGTCGGAAAGGCGGATGGGCTTGCCGTCATCGGCACCGTAATAATCAATGGTGCCCGAGGTGATGGAGCCGTTGGCATCCAGCAGGCCCATGAAGCTCTTGGTGAACACGCTCTTGCCGGAGCCGCTCTCGCCCACGATGGCGAGCACCTCGCCCTGATAGAGGTCGAGGTCGATGCCCCGGATGGCGTGCAGGATCTTTCCACGCAGATCGAACTGGATGTTGACATCTTTTGCGGAGAGAATGAGCGGGTGATGTTCCATGATATCCCCTCCTTACTGCAGATGATTCTTCGGGTCGGCGGCGTCCGAGAAGGCGTTGCCGATCAGATAGAACGCAATGGTGACAAAGCTCAGGATGAGGGTGGGGTACAGCAGCTGGTAGCGCAGCCCGGCCTGCATCATCACCTTGCGGCCATCGTTGACCAGATTGCCCAGCGAAGGCGTCTCCACCGAAAGCCCGAGGCCGATGTAGGTGATGAACACCTCGTTGCCGATGGCTTCCGGGATGGTGAGGGCCATGCGCAGCATGATGACCGAGACGAGATAGGGCAGCAGGTTGCGCAGTACGATGCGCACAGTGGGCGTGCCGAGGCAGCGGGATGCTACATTATAATCCCGGTCGCGGATAATGAGGATCTGGTTGCGGATGAAGCGTGCCATTTCGATCCAGCCCTTGATGGCCATGCCAAGGACCATGGTCCAGATGCTGGGCGTTGCCACGTAAGAGATCAGGATCAGCACAATGGCGGTGGGGATGTTGTCAAAGATGTTGTACAGCTCGGTGAACACGGGGTCCAGCCCGCGCACATAGCCCCACAGCACACCGGCGATGATGCCCACCACCGCTTCAATGAGGGCCACGAAAAAGGCGATGGTCAGGCTGGTGCGTGCACCGGCCCAGATGCGTGCCCACAGGTCCTGCCCGATGGAGTTGGAACCCCAGATAAAGCCGTCCTGTCCGGGGGCAATGTTGCGATACTGGATGCCGGTGGCGGGGTCCACGGCGCAGAGGTTCGGGTCTGCCTGACCGGGCAGGTGGGGCTGGATGAAGGCAAAGGCCACCACGGCTGCCAGTGCCACCAGCAGAACCACCGCGAACCTGTTCTTGAAGAAAGCGCGGAAGGTGCTGCCCCAGTAGCTGTAGTTGGAGCTGGCAGTGGCTTCGGCCTGCGCCTCGCTGAACCCGGCGGGGGTGAACAGCTCGTCCTCGGGCAGGGCGGCCCAAGCGGCGGGGCCGTCCTTCTGCAGCTTGTTCAGGTCGTTTTCCAGAACAGCTGCCTTGTGATCTTTCATGTGGAACAGCATTATCGGCCACCTTCTTTCTTGCCAAAGTTGATGCGGGGATCGATGAGCACCATGAGCAGATCGCCCAGGATCAGGCCGATGATGCCCACGCAGGCGTACAGCAGCACGATGCCCTGCACCATGGTGTTGTCGTGGCGCTGCACGCAGGTGACCAGCAGACCGCCCATGCCCGGAATGCTGTACAGGCTCTCGATGTAAATGGAGCCGACGACGGTGTTCAGAAATGCGGAGGGAATGTACTGCACCAGCGGCACCATGGCGTTGCGGAAGATGTGATACAAGGCAATGCCGCTCTCGCTCACGCCCTTGGCCCGGGCCAGCTTTACGTAATCCTTGTTGCTTTCGTCCACCATGTAGCGGCGCAGCCACATGGCGTAGAACGCAAGGTTTGCAAGGCTCATGCTGCACACCGGCAGCACCCAATAGCGCCAGTCGGCGGCATCGAACAGCAGGCCCACGCCCATGGCGGTGGTGCCGTACATCTGAATGTACAAAAAGTACACGGCGGCAGGCACGGCCTGAATGAGCACGATGACGGCTGTGCCCAGCTTATCCGGCCAGCGGCCCTTGCACCGGCCCATGACAAGGCCCAGCGGGATGCCGAAGATCAGGCTGAGCAGCATGGCCAGCACACCCATTTCGATGGAAATGGGCAGCTTTTGGGCAAGGATCTTGGTCACGGGAGCGTTGAGCTTGTAAATGTGGCTCACGCCCAGATCACCGTGCAGCGCGTCCCGCCAGAAATGACCGATCTGCACCGGCAGCGGGTCCAGCAGACCCATGGACTGCAGCCCGGCCTGGATCTGTGCCTCGGTCATTTTTTCGTAGTTGGCAAAATAGCCCTCTACCGGCATGAGCCGCAGCAGGCAGAACACCAGCGTCACGATGATGAACAGGGTCAGGATCGAGCGCCCGATGCGTTTTGCGAGATATGGCACCATCGCTGTGCACCTCACTTTTCGATTGAAATACAGATACCTATAGAATACCGCAATTTTTTACGTTTGGAAAGGGATTTGTGAGTTTTTGCGGGAAAAATGAGGAGCAAACAAAAACTCCCTCAGCCTTTGCTGCGCAAAGCCAGCTCCCTCGGGGAGGGAGCCCTTGGCATGACGGGAAAGTTTCCGGTTTCGCCAGAGGCCCCATCCCAGAGGGGGCTGTCTGCGCAGCAGACTGGGGGAGTTTCCGATTCAGTTTTTACCGCGCGTCGCGGTTCTGGTTGTACTCCTCCATGGAAACGTAATGGTCGAGGATGTGCACGCCCTTCAGGCGGTTGGTGGACAGGCCCGTGGGAGCGTACTGGCCTTCCCACAGGTTCAGGCGGGTGGCGATGTACGGCGGCACCGGCATCCCCAGCGGGATGACCAGCGCGTTCTGGATGAGGAAGGCTTCGGCATCCGCAAAGGCATCATACCGGGCATCCAGATCCTCGGTGATGGTCTTTGCCTTCTCCACCAGAGACATGTACTGCATCACGAGCTCGGCGGTCTCGCCGGTCACGATGCCGTCCTCCACGCCGGTGCGCAGGAAGCTGTAGCAGGTGCCGCGGTCGCCGGCTTCCTGATAGAAGGGGTACACCTCGGTTTCGGGGTCGGAGTAATCGGCACCCCAGTAGTAGGACATCAGCTGGTAGGCACCCACCCGGCGCACCGCGTTTAGGAAGTTGTCGGAGGGGCCCTGGGTGATGATGATGTTCACAAAGTCGAAGCCGTCGTTCAGCACGCCCTCCACCTGCTGCTTGAACACCTGACACTGCTTGTCCCAGTCCACCACGGCGGGGTTGTAGGGGTACTGCACCTTGATGGGGAAGGTGACACCGGCAGCCGTCAGTTCTTCCACTGCGGCATCGCGGTACTGCTTGGCGGTGGCTTCGTCAAAGAAATCGGACAGGCCTGCCAGCCCGCCGCATTCAGTATAATCCACGCCCTTGCTGTTGGCGCAGAAGGAAGGCGGGGTGATGGTGTGCAACTTATAGTTTTCGTAGCCCTCGGGCGCAGTGACGGCCAGAGTGACGGAGGGATTGATGGCATACAGGAACGCCTTGCGGAAGTTGGTGGAGTTGATGGCTTTGGCCCAGTTGTCCGGCTCATATTCAGCGTCCACGCCGGTCACGGTCCAGTTGGAAAATTCGTGACGGTAGGGCAGGAAGTTGAAGATGTAGAAATAGCTCTTGCCGGTCTCCGGGCGCTCCATGGACACCATGTCTCTGGTGGTGTCATCGGCCAACCAGCTGTCCAGAATGTCCGAGCTGATGGTGGCCTGATCGATCTCGCCGCGCTTGACCATCTCCGGGCCGCTGATGAGCTCTTCCTGATTGTAGATGTAGCGCACCGTATCGATATAAACGCTGTCGGCATCGTAGTTCTCGGGGTTTTTCTTCATCACCCAGTTTTCCAGCGGGGTGTACTCGGCCAGATAGAACGCGCCGCAGCTGCAGGCGGTCTCGGCACTGGTGCAGAACTGGTCGGCAAACTCCTCCAGCAGCGGGCCGTAGGCGGGCTCGTAGGGGGCGTAGCTCAACAGGCTGAGAAAGCCCGGAAAATCAAAGTTCAGGGTGTAGGTCAGGGTGTGCTCGTCCACAGCCTTGACCCCCACGGCGCTGAAATCCACAGCCGGATACTCAGTGGCAGTGCCGTCCGCAACGGTGGCCGTCACAGTGCCGTTTGCGTCGATGGCGTAGGTGGTGCCGTCCTCGGCCACGGTGCCGTTGTTGGCGTTGTTGCGGTAAACGCAGTAGTTATAGTAGTTGTCCGCACCGGCCACATAGGGGGTGACAAGGCTTGCAGTGGAGGAAGCATAGTCCGGGTTCAGCACATAGGCCAGCGCATCCACAAAGTCCTGCGCGGTCACAGGACCCAGCACCTCGCCATTGCAGTCCAACCAGTTCTCGTCCCGCAGGTGGAAGGTCCAGGTCAGGCTGTCGGCGTCCCATTCCCACGCAGTGGCAAGGCCCTCCCGGATCTTGCCACGGTTGTCGTATTCCACCAGTGTGTCGATGCACTGGGTGCCGTGGTAGAGGTCCGGGTCGGCAGAGCAGACCAGATAGTTCAGGGTGGCGGGCTGGCGGGAGTACAGCACGGTATAGGTGGAGCTGCTGCCGGAAGCGCCGGTGCTGCCGCCATTGGAAGCGGAGGAGCCGCCGCAGCTGCTCAGCAGACCGGCAGCTGCAGCAGAAAGGGCGGCTGCACCGCTGCCCTTCAGGAACTGACGGCGGGAAATGGAATGACGCATAGTGTGATCCCTCTTTCTTCTAGCTCTAGCATTTGTGTGCTCTGAAAAAAGGGAGTAACGGAACACACATCCGTTACCCCCTTTGTAACAGTCCATTGCCGCACAAAGGGCGGCTTTATGGTCAGTATAGCATTGAATCGACGCGCCGTCAATCGTTTTTCGGCGCAGCGGCTTCGGGTGTCTCGTCCGGCAGCGTGGGTGCGGGCTTGGCAGGCGTCACGGCACTGATGACCGAACCGGCTGCAGCCGGGACAGCGGCTTCGGCGG
>OLYY01000484.1_pt1 | contig 17183 bp, 9 predicted proteins | sample 1673561 | NCBI WGS metagenome assembly OLYY01 (sample SAMEA103958115, study PRJEB25191) | human gut metagenome | biome: human-associated habitat [ENVO:00009003]; feature: intestine environment [ENVO:2100002]; material: feces | place: Germany | collected 2013/2015
CGCCTGGGCCCCTCCCGCTTATGGCCGCGGGTGGCCAAGGTTCGCTGCGGCAACCTTCTGGATTGAGTAGTAATATTCAGTGGAGCCTAAACGATTGAAGATTAGGAATATAATGATGTGTCCTCACCGCTGGAATCGGGAGGAGGATATGCAAGCAAAATATTGAACGATAAAAGATTAGCCTCCATGTGGAGGAATGGGTATGAGAAGAAAAAGTGATTTGATCATCAAGGTTTTGTCCTTGGGAGTGGGAATGGCGATCGCCATCATCCTGATCGCGAAAGTGTGCTTTGAACTGTCCTACGACAGCTCCTATAAGGATGTTGACAGAATCTATAAGATCCGCACCGGCGCCGTTATGCAAGGTGAGGATAAGGATTTCGGTCAGGTCAGCGGAGCCATCGCTCCGGGATTCAAGGCCGAGGTGCCGGGAGTGCTGGAGGCCACAAGGTTCACCAGCATATTCAACAGCGAGAATTTCATCATCGATGACGATGGAAGCAAGGTGGCGGCCGAGCACCTTTTAGCGGATTCCTGCTTTTTCAGGATATTCAATCGCCAGTTCCTCGCCGGTGAGCCGGAAAAGGCGTTGAGGTCGTGGAGCGGCGATGTGGCCATCTCAAAGACTTTCGCCGAGAAACTTGGTGGAGTCGGAGCGGCTGTCGGCAAGCAGATCGCCAACGAGGACAATCCGAATCTGAAGCTGACTGTCTGCGGAGTCTATGAGGACTTCCCTAAGAACGGATCGATCCACGCCGATGTCATCCTTTCCATCGAGGCGATGAGCAAGTGGAGCCTCTCCAACTGGGTCGGCAACGACAGGTACGTCGCTTTCGTCAAATTGGCCGAAGGGGTTGATCCGGCGTCGCTTAAGGATGCCATCCACGAGATGCAGAAGGCTCACCAGCCTTTGGAGGAAATGGAGAAGAGCGGACTCACTCTCTGGTACTTCCTTTCGCCTTTGGCCACCGAGCACAGCTCGAAGCCGGAGGTCAGGAACCTTGTGTTCATACTTGCCATCATCGCCGCTCTGCTGCTGCTTGTGTCCATTATGAACTACGTCCTTGTGGCGATCTCGGATGTCATCCGCAGGGCGCGCGAGGTCGGAGTCCGCAAATGCTACGGAGCCCAGCCTTGGGACATCAACAAGATCCTGCTCAAGGAGACCGCCTGGAATTTGGGTGTCTCCCTCGCCGTGGCAGCCCTGCTGATCTTTGCGTTCAGGGGTGCGGTTGAATCCCTGTTGGGAGTCCCTGTGAAGGATCTTGTCACTCCGCTTTCCGTCTGGATCATTGTCGGGATTGTGATCTTGGTGTTCCTTGTCTCCGCCGTCATTCCGGCGAGGATGTTCACCAAAATCCCTATTTCCAGCGCCTTCCGAGGCTACAAGGAGAGCAAGCGCCGCTGGAAGATCTCACTGCTTGCCTTCCAGTTCGCCATCAACGCCGTGCTGGTGTCGCTGGTGCTGATCGTCAGCTTCCAGTACCGCAAGGTGCTGAACGCCGATCCGGGCTACAACTACAGCAATCTTGTCTATGAGACATTCCCGTCCTACGACCAGACGAAGATGACAGCCATCGCCGGTGCTCTTCGCCAGCTGCCTGAGGTCGAGGCTGCTGAACTGACCTACGTGACACCTTTGGCGTCAGCTTCCGGCAATAATGTTACCCTTCCTGGTGACGACAGGGAACTCTTCAATGTCGCTGATGAATATGGCGCCACGGAAGGTTTCTTCAATATGATGGGCTTCCGGCTCGTCGAGGGATCCGCTCCAAAAGGACCGAATGATGTCGCTGTCAGCAAGTCCTTTGTGACCAAGATGGCGGCTTTCGCCAACTGGTCTGACGGAGCCGTTGGAAAGATTGTCGGCATCACCGAGCACGGGCAGGTCACGATCTGCGGAGTCTATGAGGACTATGTCATCGGAAGCGTCTCTGATCCGGACAACCGTCCGAGCGTGCGTTTCTGCTGGAACAAGGACTTCCTCACCGATGAGGAAAAGGCTGACTTTGACTGGTCAAGGCTGATGCAGACACTTGTCGTGAAGCTCACGGATGTCACTCCGGAGACGATGCGTAAGGTGGAGAAGACAATCCGGGAGGTCGCTCCTGACAGCGACGCCGAGGTGAAGTCTTACGCCGAGACGTTCAGGAGCCTATACGATCCGACGAGGCAGATGAAGAGAACCTACACCCTTGGAGCGTTGTTCGCCCTGCTGATAGCGGTGATCGGCCTGATCTCCTACGTCCGTGACGAGAACTATCGCCGAAGCGCCGAGATCGCCGTCCGCAAGGTCAACGGAGCGCAATCCTCGGAGATCGTGTCGATGCTCGTGATGGATGTGCTGAAAGTGGCTCTTGTCGCTGTCCTTATCGGTGACGCCGGGGCTTGGCTTGTGGCGCATTACTGGCTGGAGCAGTTCGCCCTGAAGATCACCCTGTCACCTCTGTTCTTCATCGCCGCCGACATCATCGTGCTGGCCATAATCGTCAGCGTCATCGTGATCGGCTCCCTGAGGATCGCTCACACCAACCCTGTCGAGTCCCTCAAGAACGAGTAGGGTAGTCCTGCTATCCCGGTCGCTGAGCGTGCCATCGTTGAACCCGTGGTTCGACAGCTCACCAACCATCGAAATGCGATTGCAGTGTCGTGGCAGATAACTATCTGTCAACTAATATAATAAGCAAGTACGTGGTGCATAAACCGGCACCACGTACTTGCTTTATTGTTTGATAATGAGCTACTTAGTTGCCACTCGCTCGGAATCAATGAGTGGCGATTAACCTGTTGATTGACAGTGAATAAGCGTTGTACCTTTGGTGGAAAACTACTGAAGGTAAATTATTATATTCTTGATAATGAATATGTTCCATCCCATGGTCCGCTAATGAGTTTTACTTGAATATCAGCGTGAAAACAGTCGCTTCGGAGTCCGAGCGGGTGAGGCGGAGGGTGCCGCCGTGCATCCTCATGATCTGACGGGAAAGGCTCAGTCCGATTCCGCTGCCCTCAGGCTTGGTCGTGAAGAACGGAATGAATATCTCCTCCTGGCTTGCCGCGCTGATAGGCGGCCCGTCATTGCTCACATTGATGATGACGTTGTCCCTCTTGTCAATCTCGGCAGAGATTTCGATGTGCCGCGCCCCGGCCTGAGCGGCGTTCTTGACAAGGTTGATGAGAATCTGTGAGATCTGGCTCTCGTCAGCGTACAGAAGCACGTCCTCGGTCTTTTCCACAAATCCAACGGTAGCCCCGGCGGCGGTCAACACCGGCTGGCTCAGATCGATGACCTTGGCCGCGAGGTCGCGAGCGAAAAACGCCTTCCTGACCGGCACGGCCACGTGGGTCAGATCCCTGTACGAATTGACAAACTTTATAAGACCACGGGACGAACTGGCGATGGTCTCCAGACCTGCCTTGAGATCCGGCCCGTCTGATGGCGGAGTGATCGTCCCGGCATATTCGGAAAGAGCCTCGGAAAGGGAGGCGATCGGTGTGACGGTGTTCATTATCTCGTGTGTGAGAACCCTGATGAGCCTCGTCCAGGACACTGACTCGTTCTCCTCGATGGCCTCAGAGATGTCGTTTACCGCGATGATTTTCACGTCCTTACGCCCGATGTGCGCCGATGTGGCGGACAGGGAAATGTTCGTCTGCGAGCTTTCCGAATAGATGGACGCTTTCTGGTCCAGCCCCTCCTCGACTTTCTCAAAGGCTCCTCTTAATGAAGGGCTTACGATGTCAAGTTGCCGTAAGGTGCTCAGTGACGACACTCCCAGAAGAATCAACGCCTGCTTGTTGGTGTAAAGCACGGAATCCGTCCCGGACTCCAGCACGACGATGCCGGTCTTGGCCTTGTCCAACATCTGTCCGTAATATTCCTCCTGCTCCCGGATGTCGGCCGTCTCTTTCTGGAATATGGTACGGATTCGGTTCAGGGTCCTGTTGATCTTCCGGCTGCCCAAGCCCCCCTCGTCGAACCTGAAATTGGTCTCCTTATCCTCCAGGGCATCAAGCATATAGGTCACTTTCTTGAGGATGCGATGCCGTGTAAGAAGCACCGCAAGCAAAGCCACCAGCACCAGAACGCCGGCCGGAATCGCTATCTGAGGCCACGGAAGCATATTCATAAACTTCGACTAAATCCCGTATTTCTTGAGTTTGCTGTAGAGGGTCGGGCGGCTGACATTCAACGCCTTGGCAACCAGCGACATATTCCCGGAATATTTCTCTACCGCGGCGCGGATGGCCTTCTCCTCCACTTCCTCCAGCGTCGCCACAGAAGTCTCGCTTCCCTCGACCAGAGCCTCTGACGGCAGCTGCAACTCGTTCTCTGTCAGATTACTGCCTTCCGCCAGAATGACCGCCTTCTCGATGCAGTTCTGGAGCTCACGAATATTCCCGCTCCAGTGGCAGTCCTTCAAAGCGGCCTTCGCCTCCGGATCGATGCCCTCTACCTCGCGGTGGTACTTCTCGTCGAACCTTTTTATGAATATCCCGGCGAGCGGGACGATGTCTTCCGGGCGCTCCCTCAGGGCCGGCAGATGGATGCTCATCGTGTTGATCCTGTAGAAGAGATCCTCCCTGAACGAGCCTTCCTGCACCTTCTGGCGCAGATCCATATTCGTGGCGCAGACAAGGCGGATGTTCACATTGCGTGGCTTGGTGTCGCCGACCCTCGTGATCGTCCTGTTCTGGAGAACCCTCAGAAGCTTCGCCTGAAGGTGTAAAGGAATATTCCCGATCTCATCCAGGAAAAGGGTTCCGCCCTCGGCCAACTCGACCTTTCCGGCCTTGTCGGCATAGGCGTCCGTGAACGCTCCCTTGACGTGTCCGAAGAGCTCGCTCTCGAAAAGGGCCTCCGGAATCGCTCCGGCATCCACGCTGACCATAGGGCCGTTCCGCCGCTCGGAATGATTGTGTATCTCTCTGGCCAGAAGATCCTTACCCGTTCCGTTCTCGCCGGTGATCAGTACCGTGGCATCGGTAGGGCCGATCTTCTCGATTGTCTTCTTGATTTCGGCCATAGCCTGTGAAGTGCCCCAGTACATCCCGGTCGGGCCGGTGGCATATTCATTAGACTGCCGGCTGTCCTTCCGGTTCTCCGTCACCGCCCTTTCCAGCGTGGCGAGCAATTTCTCGTTCTCCCAAGGCTTCACGATGAAGTCGAACGCCCCTCTTTTCATCCCCTCCACGGCCAGGGATATGTCCGCGTAGGCCGTGAACAGCACGACTTTCTGGTTCGGGTTGTTGTTGCGTAACTCGCTGAGCCAGAAAAGTCCCTCATTTCCAGTGTTGATGTCCGTGTTGAAATTCATGTCCAGCAGGATCACATCCGGCTGGAAGGCATTGACGGTGCTGATAAGCTGTGCCGGTGACGGCAGGATCTCCACCGCCTCGAACCGCATAGGCAACAAGATCTTCAACGCGGACCGGATCCCCGCATTGTCATCAACCACAAGAACTTTCCCGACTTTCTTCATCTTGGTCACGTTTTTCTTTCAGTGAATCTATTCCGAGGCGGACTCGGTGACGGAGATGTTCTCGACACCGGCGGCTTTCAGGGCGGCGACAAGGGCGTCGGCCTGTGACCTGTCTTCGAACGGACCTGTCGTAAACACGACCGCGCCAGCCTCCACGCTCTTGATCAGATCCTTGTCGGAATGCTCGTGGATCGCGGCGATGGCCTGTTCCGGAAGAGACTGGCCGTCCTCTGGGTAGATCTTGACCATGAGCAGAGATCTGGTCTTCGACTCAATCTCACGGGCTTTTGACACGCTGATGATCTGCCCGTTGCGGAAAGCGTCGATCTGAGCGTCTCGGAACCCTTTCCTCTTCACCTTGTTAAGATTGGAAAGCACGTCCTTGTAAGATTTGAACAATCCGACTGAATATGCATGTTTACCCGAAGTCGTGATCCTTTCAAACACGGGGCTCAAACCGTTGAGATCCGCCACCGTGGCTTTCCTTGACAGGGTGAATATCCTTATCTGATAGATGATTCCGTCCGGCAGAGTGTTGTTCTCGGCGAACCGTCCTTCCGGAAGGATCATGAGAGAGTAGTCGAAAGATGGCTTAGGTTTACGGATGTCCAGAAGCTTTTCCGGACCGTAACTGTTCTTTGAGAACGTGTAGCCGGAAGCAGCCCCCACGATCTCCTTGTCGACCTCCGCCTGAAGTCTGCCGGTGTCGATCACGATTCCGTTGGCCAGAAAATCCATCTCGATGTTCTGGAGCTCCTTTACCGCGGCGTTTAAGGAACTGTTCAAGGTCGGAAGCATCAATTCCTTGTCGGATATCTCGGCCGTGAGTCTGGCTTTTTCTTCCGCTGAGGCCGCCGCAAGTTCCGAGCGCATCTTGTCCAGATTCTTTCCGTACCTTGCCACCGAGTCACGCAAGGCTCTAACCTCACGCATCTTTTCCATGTAGCGCTTTGTGCCTTCATCGTGTTGCCCATCGTCCGGAACCGCCGCGTCATTGTCGATCCTGGAAGGATCCTTGGCCGGATTCAGGGCTGCCAGAGTCCTCAGCTCGCCTACATCGGTGACGGCTTTCCGGACAGGCATGCTGTCATATTCAAGTACATAGATTGTCACACTGTCGCGGCCGCACTCGCGGTTCGACGCGAAGATGGAATATTTCCCGTCCTCCGTGTTGACGAAAAGGAAGTCGTCGTAAGGTGATGAATATGGAAAGCCCATATTCACCGGCATGTCCCAATCGTTGGTCTCGCTGTTCCAGTTTGAGACATAGAGATCGTAGCCTCCCATGCCGTACAGACCTTTGGAGGCGAAGTAAAGTGATTGTCCGTCAGGGGACAGCATCGGGTAGATCTCGTCCGAGGAACTGGTCATCTGCTCGTTGATCAGCGCCGGTGCGGACCATAGGGAATCCGTCAGATGTGTGCAGTAAATATTCCTGATGCCCTCCTCGTCTTTGGCTGAGTAGTAGATGTCCTTCGCGTCGTCAGGGATGTAGATGGCGCGAGAGAGGTCGTCTCCGCCCAAAGAGTCGAGCTGGTTCGGGGTCTTCCTCCAGCTGAAATCCTTCAGCGGGTAGAACAAGAAGAAGTCCCTGAGCGGGAATGTCCGCTTCGCGACGACAGTCGGCTGGCTGCAGAACCCCATCATGTTCAGTCCATTGCGTGCCATCAATAATTGTTCCTCCGCCTTTGCCGAAGCGGTTGAGTCCAGAATCTCGATGGCGCCTTCGCTGTACTTGACCGCCTCCTCGAAGCTGTAGGCCAGCCGGCACGAGTCAGCCTTGATCATGAGTCTGGTCGGGGAGACTTGCGCGTGAGCCTCTCCGTTGGATGTGATCTGCGCGAGCAGAGTTAGAATGCCGATGAATATTTTGTTTCTCATTCTGAAAAATCTCGGTGATTGCGTCTGCAAAAATAAGAAATACTTGGCAGATAATTTCTTTCTAAGAAAAAAATGCTAAATTTGTACCCTTATTTTTATGCGCAAAAATTAAAAACAATAATAAAAGTACACAATTATGCAAAGTAAAGGTTGGATTAGGCTTGTCGCCATTCTGCTTGCGATCGCTTCCATTTGGCAGCTTTCCTTCACAGCGGTGACTTCCATCCAGGAGAAGAAAGCGGCCAAGTTCGCTGAGAAAGCTGCCGTGGCGGCTCAGAATTCAGCGGCTTTCGCCCAGGTTCCTGAAAATGACCAGGCTTACTATCTGGATTCGATCAGGAAGGAACAGAACAGGGTATTCATTGATTCCATCTCTTCGAAGAAGGTATTCCTCTGGAACACCTACAAGGAGTGCAAAGCCAAGGAGATCAACCTTGGTCTGGACCTCAAGGGTGGTATGAACGTCATGCTGCAGGTGCAGCTTCAGGATCTTGTGAAGGCCATTTCCGGCAACAGCATGAATCCTGAGTTCCAGAAGGCTCTCGCCCTCGCCAAGGAACGCAGCGTTAATTCCAGAGAGGACTACATCACTCTTTTCGCGGATGCGTGGAAGGAAGTGAGCAACGGTCAGCACCTTGCCCAGATTTTCGGTACTTACGAGATGAAAGACAAGATCACCCCGGCCTCCTCAGACGCCGATGTCATCAGTGTCATCCGTGACGAGGCTGAGAGTGCCGTCGCCAACTCGTTCAACGTCCTCAGAAGCCGTATCGACCGTTTCGGTGTGACCCAGCCGTCCATCCAGAAACTTGGCAACAGCGGACGTATCCTCGTCGAGCTTCCGGGCGTCAAGGAGCCTGAGCGTGTGAGGAAGCTCCTTCAGGGAACCGCTTCCCTTGAGTTCTGGGAGACCTATACCAGCCAGGAACTTTCCGGCTATCTTGCCGAGGCCAACGCCAAGCTGGCTGAGATTCTTGCTGGAGAGGCCGACACCACAGCGGTCGCCGAGCCTGCCGCCGAGCCTGCCGCTGAGAATGTAGCCAAAGAAGGTGTTGACTCTCTTCTCAATTCAGAGATCGCTCAGAACCAGGACAATTCCGCTGAGATTGACGCTTACAGAAAGGCCAATCCTCTCTTCGCTGTGCTGAGCCCTTCAGGATCTAACAATGCCTGCATCGGTTTCGCCGCCGCGATCGACACCGCCAAGGTCAACAGGTATCTCGCCATGCCTCAGATCGCCGAGATCTTCCCGGCCGAGTTCAAGCCTATGTGGTCTGTAAAGCCTTCCGAGTATGCTCAGGGCGAGAACATCTTCGAGCTCGTCGCCATCAAGGCCACCTCAAGGGACGGCAAGGCGAAGCTTGACGGAGGTGTGATCACCGATGCACGTGTCGTTTACGACCACGGTTCAAACGGTGAGCCTTCCGTTTCCATGAGCATGAACGCCGAGGGAGCCAATATATGGGCCCGCATGACCAGCGACAACGTCGGCAAGCAGATCGCCATCGTCCTTGACGACATGGTATATTCATATCCTAACGTACAGAACGCCATCACGGGCGGAAGTTCCTCTATCACCGGTCACTTCACTCCGGATGAGGCCACCGACCTTGTGAACGTCCTCAAGTCAGGTAAGCTTCCTGCGCCTGCCACCATCATCCAGGAGCAGGTTGTAGGTCCTTCACTCGGTGCCAAGTCCATCAACGCCGGTATGATCTCCTTCATCATCGCGTTCCTCTTGGTTCTCGTTTACATGATTTTCTTCTATCAGGGCGCCGGTGTCGCCGCTGACATCGCACTCCTTTGCAACGTGCTTCTCCTCTTCGGAGTCCTCGTTTCATTCGGAGCTGTCCTGACATTGCCTGGTATCGCCGGTCTCGTCCTGACAATGGGTATGGCCGTTGACGCCAACGTGATCATCTACGAGCGTATCAAGGAAGAGCTTGCTGCTGGCAAGGGTCTGGGCAAGGCCGTAGCCGATGGTTACAAGAACGCCTACTCCGCCATCATCGACGGTCAGGTGACCACCCTCCTTACCGGTATCGTCCTTTTCGTGTTCGGTTCAGGTCCTGTCCAGGGCTTCGCCACCACGTTGATCATCGGTATCATCACCTCTGTCCTCACCTCTATCTTCATCACAAGGCTTATCTTTGATGACCGCATCGAGAAGGGCAAGAGCATCGCTTTCGAGAACAACCTAACCAAGAACTTCCTCAAGAACACGCATTTCGACTTCATCGCCGCACGCAAGTGGTCTTACATCATTTCCGGCGCGTTGATCGTCATTTCAATCGTGTCTATCTTCACCAAGGGCTTCACTTACGGTGTTGACTTTACCGGTGGCCGTACCTATGTTGTACGTTTCGACCAGCCGGTAACCGCCGAGCAGGTTCGTGATGCCGCTATCGTTGAGTTTGACGGTGCCGTCGAGGTAAAGCAGTTCGGTGGCGAGAGCCAGATGAAGATCACAACCCAGTACAAGAACGATCAGGAGTCAACTGATGTTGACGCCGAGGTTGAAGCCAAGCTCTACAACGCTTTGAAGCCGTTCTTCGCTGAGACAGACATCACACTTGACGAGTTCAAGTCAACCGTTGACAATCCTAACGGTATCATCTCATCAGACAAGGTCGGCCCTACGATCGCCAACGACATGAAGAGAGACGCCATCATCGCCGTCATCCTCTCCCTGTTTGTGATCTTCGCCTACATCGCCTTCCGATTCAAGGGCTGGACATGGGGCCTTGGTGGAGTCGTTTCACTTGCCCACACCGCGATCATCGTGATCGGTTTCTTCTCATTGTTCTCCGGAATCCTTCCGTTCAACCTTGACGTTGACCAGACGTTCATCGCGGCCATCCTGACCATCATCGGTTACGCCATCAACGACAACGTGGTTATCTTCGACCGAATCCGTGAGTACAGGACCCTGCATCCGAATGTTGACGTGAGGACCAACACCAACCAGGCCATCAACGCGACATTGACACGTACCGTCAACACCTCTGTCTCCACTCTCGTGACCATGCTCGCTATCGCGATCTTCGGTGGTGAGTCCATCAGAGGTCTCGCGGTCGCCCTTATCCTTGGTATCTGCATCGGTACTTACGCTTCCATCTTCATCGGTACACCAGTGATGTTCGATGCTACGATTTGGAACCAGAAGCGCCTTGCCGCCAAGAACGGCACCACAGCCAAATCATCAAAGAAATAATATCTTTGACAAATGAATATGCAAAAGCGCCGACCCGATAGGGCCGGCGCTTTCGATTCGCACAATAGCCATACACCCCCAGTCACTACGTGACAGCCCCGGTAAATAAATAATAATTTGAAATATATCGCGGCATTTTTGCTTATAATCTTTTTTGGACTTACCTTTGTCAGAGAGATTGTAAAACAATTTATAAACCGATAATATTGATTTATTATGAGCGAAGAGAAATTCAGGATTGAATCCGATCTTCTTGGGGAACTTCAGGTTCCGGCTGAGGCCTACTACGGTGTTCAGACACAGAGGGCTCTCAATAATTATAAGATTTCCAACACCAGGATGTGCGACTACCCTGAGTACGTCATCGCCATGGCCTGCATCAAGCTTGCCGCGGCACAGACGAACAAGGAACTCGGAGCTATGGATCCGAAGATCGCCGACGCGATCGTGGAGGCATGCCGCGAGATCATCGACGGAAAGTTCCACGACCAGTTCCCTGTGGACATGATGCAGGGAGGCGCGGGAACATCCGTGAATATGAACGCCAACGAGGTGATCGCCAACAGGGCTCTTGAGATCATGGGACATGCAAAGGGGGAGTACCAGTTCTGCTCACCTAACGACCATGTGAACTGCGCCCAGTCTACCAACGACGCCTATCCTTCTGCCTTCCGCTACGCTTTCATCAGGATGAACAGAAAACTGGAGAAGAGCCTCAAGGATCTCATCGACGCGTTCAAGGAGAAGGGTGAGGAATTCAAGGACGTTATCAAGATGGGCCGTACACAGCTTCAGGACGCTGTTCCTATGACCTCCGGCCAGGAGTTCCACGCCTATGCCACCAACCTTGAGGAAGAGGTTCTGAACCTTGAGAGAAACGTGAATCTTCTCTATGAGATCAACATGGGAGGCACCGCAATCGGTACCGGCCTCAATGCCAAGCCTGGTTTCGCAGAGCTTTGCGCCAAGAAGATGACCGAACTCACAGGCGAGAAGTTCATCGCTGCTCCGGATCTCGTGGAGGCCACTCCTGACACTGGCGCCTATGTCAGCTACTCTGGTGCCCTCAAGAGACTGGCAGTCAAGCTTTCCAAGATTTGCAACGACCTCAGGCTCATGGCCTCCGGTCCTCGCTGCGGTCTGAAGGAGATCAATCTTCCGCCTATGGCTCCAGGCTCGTCAATCATGCCTGGCAAGGTCAATCCTGTCATCCCGGAGGTCACCAATCAGGTTTGCTTCAAGGTGATCGGCAACGACATGACCGTCTCATTCGCTGCCGAGGCCGGACAGCTCCAGCTGAATGTCATGGAGCCTGTGATCGCAGAATCCATCATGGAGAGCATCACCTGGCTGACGAACGCGATGAACACCCTGCGCGAGAAGTGTATCGAAGGCATCACCGTCAACAAGGAGCGCTGCTACGAGATGGTCAAGAACAGCATCGGCATCGTGACCGCCCTCAACCCTATCATCGGCTACAAGGCCAGCACCAAGGTCGCCAAGGAGGCTCTTGAGACCAACCGCTCTGTCTATGACATCGTCCTTGAGAAAGGCATCCTCACCAAGGAGGAACTCGACAAAGCCCTTGATCCAAAGAATATGATCAGATAACCATTTGATGAATATATCAAAAAGGCCGGCGGATTCTTTTCTCCGCCGGCCCTTTTTGTAGAATCTCCTATGACAATATATAGGTGAAATATTACTACCTTTGTGTCCGTTTTTATGATTGCAAGGCGATGAAAGCGATAGGGACAGTCCTCTTGTTGGTGCTATCCAACATATTTATGACATTCGCGTGGTACGGCCATCTGAAGCTTCAGGAGATGAAGGTCTCGACGAGCTGGCCGCTCATTCTGGTCATCCTCTTCTCCTGGGGACTGGCGTTTTTTGAATATTGCGCCCAGGTTCCAGCCAACCGCCTCGGATTTACTGGCAACGGCGGCCCGTTCAGCCTTATGCAACTAAAAGTTATCCAAGAGGTTGTCTCCCTCGTCGTCTTCACTTTGGTTGTCACCCTCCTCTTCAAAGGCGAGGCTCTCCACTGGAACCACATCGCGGCGTTCGTCTGCCTTGTGCTCGCCGTCTTCTTCGTTTTCCTGAAGTAGCGTCTTCCCCAAAGGTGTTCGGTGGAAAAGACCGGAAAGAATTGCACAGGGAGTGCCGCCCGTGTCCTTCCTGCATGGTTTCCGGCAGCAATTCTGTCTTGAGGCAAGGGTTGGGGAGAGGGGCAATAGCACAAGAGGGACGGCGGAAGCCGTCCCTCTTGTGCCTCGGGCGGGAATCGAACCCGCACGGACATTTCTGTCCAAGGGATTTTAAGTCCCTCGTGTCTACCATTTCACCACCAAGGCAGTATGATAGAATGCAAATTTACTAAAAAAAAGTCATTGATTAAGGAAAACAGTCGCAAACCAGTTAATTTTTGGGGAATATATACAAGTTGACTACCTTCCTCCGCATCGTGCCGACATCCAAGCGATTGCGGGCATACAAGAAAACCCCTAAGGTAACTGTGTCTGTTAATGGTATATAGCGTCTTCAAGACCACCCAGACATAATATTGTGCGAATCTAAAGCTCAGCATACCATAATATGCATAACGCTCAGGTGCGCGAATATGCTCGCACCTAGAAGAGCAAGTCGCTGGTTATCAATCTGATGACATTTCAGGTACGCGTGGTTTCTCGCACTTGGAAGTTCGGAACACCAATAGAACGCCCTGTATCGCGGCTGTCGACTCTTAGGTGCGCGAATACATTTACACTTGAAACATCAACTCATTAGTTATCAAGCGAATGCTGTTTTAGGTGCGCATAGTTTTTCATACCTGTAAGAACGGTCTCATATTGTTTTTGGACAGAAAAATGTACGTAAGGAGGCCTTTGTATGCACTGAATATACTCGAGCGCATCACTGGTGCAGGAAACGAACTTCTGGTGTACCTACAAGGACAAGACGTCTGATTGGGGTTAGGAGAAGAAAACACTGGCCGAACAGCTGGCGACATTCCGGATTCACGTTCAGCAACCTTGGCGCGTGGCATTGTCGGCTCAGATCCAAACAACTATTATTCCGGGTGAAAAAATGGTGGTTATACACCCGGTGAGACATCCCTGATTGGAGTCGGGTGCGGAAAGCCACCTTTTTCACCCGATGCATAAGTCCGGGATCTTCCGCCACACATTGTCTTATATGACAACGATGGAGATTAGGTCCTTTACATACAGATTCTTGCGCAGGACTATCAACGGTGCGCAATTATTTAAATATCAGCGTTATAAGAGAAATGTTGGCCAACTCCTATATAGTTTCCTAATATTATCATCTCTTACATTTGCACCAGCAAGTTTTTTTAGAGGAAAATATTTAAAATTAAGATGTTTCGGAGAAAAGTTGTAATTTCGCAATAGAAGATGATCAACAGACAGTCAGATGCGAGAATTATCCGACATTTTACTTGTGATGCAGGCAGGCTCGATGGGAGTGTCGCTTACATTGTTGCTTGTTCTTGTGCTGTCGTGTCTTCAGAAGCCCGACACCACAGGAACGTATGAGAAAGTGCGATGGCTCTTGGCGCTTGCCATGCTGTTGCTCGGAGTACACTATTTGTTGCAGATGTGGTTTGGTTTCCGTGCGCAAGGCGACGATGTGGGGACCGTGGTCAATATACTTTTCTATTCGCCGGTTACTTATATCATGTCCTATTCGATATTGCGTATAGGCTGCGGACGCGGTTATCATCGTAAATTCTTGTCGGCGTCAGTGATAAGCATGGTGCTTATTCTCTGCTGTTTCGCTTACGGTTATCTGCGTTATGGCAGTCTGCATATGCAAGAAGTGTTGTACGTGATGGGATTGATATACCTTCTGACAGTGGTCTTCTTCATCGTTTATCCCATAAAAGAGATACGTCGTGTAAGGAAAATGGTGAACGAGGAGTCGGAACAGGAGCCAATACTTTACAACCTGTATATGCGTACAAGCGTCCGGTTGCTATATATGGCATCCATACTTGTGACATTCAGCATATTCTACACACCCGCGCTTGCCATTGCGGGACCTCTGTTTCTCGTTACCCTTGTGTTCTATATCATCAGTTTTGTGGCCCTTGGTTTCAACATCAGGCAAGTGAACGATATTCTTGTAGAGGAAACAGAGGAGGAAGTCTGTCCCGTAAGAGGAAACACTGCCACGGAAGCGGCCAGGGCAGTTATGGATGACGAGCTTAAAGCGAGGATCTGTGGCCTGATCGAAGGATGGAGAAAGAGTCAGGGTTATGCCTCTGTCGAAATCAACAGCGGCACACTTGCCGGTAGATTGAATATCCCCAAGCGTCAACTGGTGCAGTATCTTCGCGAAGTGGAAGGCAAGACATTCCGCATCTGGCTCTCCGCTCTTCGTTTAGAAGAGGCAAAGCGTGAAATCTTGGAGCATCCTGAATATTCAAATGAGGCGATAGCCGAAAGTTGTGGTTTTTCGCGCAGCCATCTTCAGGTTAAGTTTAAGGAGGCAACTGGTTTGACCATCAACGAATGGCGGGCAGATAACGCCAAAGGCGGGCCGATAACGCCCAAAAATAAGTCTTAAGTGTTAGATTCGTCACAAGTCTAACACCTAAGTAACGGAAATCTAACACCAACCAATAGGAGCCGAACACTGTGTCCGGCTCCTTGTCTTTATCTTTGGTATCTTATTCCTAACAAAACAAAATTATATTTATGAAGTCAAAACGATTCCTTCTTCCTCTCCTCGTGACACTGTGTTTGTCTGCAGGATGCTCTGACGATGGCCCGGCCACCGATCCGGCAGATGAGCCCATCGCCATAACCGAGAGCGAATTGAAAGAGGCCTTCTATTACACCTTTCCGCTGATGATCATGGATGCCACGGAGTCGGTGGAAACAAATGCCGAGACATTTGTTCCGGGCATACCGCGCGCGCCGGTCAATCAGCTTATCCATGCCGTGAAGATGGCCGATGCATCGAGCAAGTCGGTGGTGACACCTAATGTGGACACATATTACAGTCGGTTGTGGATGGACTTGGATGAACCGGTTGTGTTCGAATTCCCTGAAGTCAAAGACAGATTCTGCAATGTTCAGGTGCTTGACGCATGGACAAACACAACAAGCGTCATCACTGATGGCGGCACATATGTGTTCGCCAAGAAGGGAGTGAAGGTTGTTGTTCCGGCGGGAGCCACTCTTGTGGAGATGCCTACGACAATGGGCTGGTGTATCGTACGCATCCTTAATAAGGGAGAGGGCGACTATGAGAATGTAAGGAAGATTCAGGACGCCATGAAGGCTTATCCTCTTTCGGCTTATGGCGATGCGGGATATGTCGCGCCAAAGGGCACTTACGATGCGTCGAAGGATGTGAATCCTGTAAAGGCATGCATGGCGATGTCGCTTGATGAATATTTCGCCAAGGCAAACTCTCTCATGGAGAAGAACCCTCCTTTGACCTTTGACACCGAGGTGACAGAACGAATGAAGAGACTTGGAGTCGGCCCGGGGCTTAAGATGAAGCAGGTCGAAAACGGGGCGGAGATGTTCGCGCATGTCAAGGTTTCTTTCAAGGCAGACGCCGCTGCCGTTGCAGCCACATACAAGAAGAGCATAGGAGGAATATGGTCATATTTTATGGAGCCTATAGGCGACTTTGGCAAAGCCTATGATTTCCGTGCCGCCGTGGCGTTGGTGGGACTTGGAGCCAATACCAATGAGGTGGCTATTTATCCTCGTGCCGACTACGACTCTGACAATAAAGCCCTCAATGGCGCAAATAGTTATACGTTGCATTTCAGCTCGCTTCCTCCTGTCAAGGAAGGCGGCTTCTGGTCGATAACCGCCTACGGGGACGACGACTATCTTATTGATAACCCTATCAACCGGTATAATGTTACCGACCGCAGCGGATACAATCTCAATGCCGATGGAACGCTTGATGTCACATTGTCGGCCGCCGACCCTCAGGATGGTTCCTTTTGGTTGCCTACGGGCAATAAGGGCTTCCATCTTTTCATGCGCCTGTATCAGCCGGATTTAAAGGCGCTGGACAGCTGGACTCCTCCGACCATCACAAAGAAATAGAAAAGGGATCCTTGGTTACCGGTCGAAGAGTCCGGTCGCCTTTTTTATTCCAAGACAACTTTCCAGGATTCGATCGTGCGGGTCTGGGTGGAGATGTTCACTCCGACCTTGACGAGTAACCTGCCGGTCGCAGGACTTGTTTCGGTCACTGAGCCTGTCGAGGCATCTCTGCTGGTTGTCAAACCAGTAGCTTCGATAGGTTCAGAGACCAGTTTAGTGACAGACTCAGCGGCCGACGCGCCCTTACCGCCCTCCGCTCCTTCAAACCTGTACGGGATCAAGGCACCTTTCTCATCGATCTGCCTGAGAGCCTCGTCCGTTGATCCATCTACCTTGAACTCAAAGATATAGATTCGATCCTTGGTCCAGCACACGGCATCCGCCCGTCCGATCGCAGACTTTACCTCGGCCTGAGTGTAGTACCCGAGCAGCGAGAAGATCAGATATATTATTATTACTGTCCGCTAAAACTTTTTGACAGTACAAAAAATTAGGCTGAATCTCCGA
>OLYY01000503.1_pt1 | contig 16718 bp, 19 predicted proteins | sample 1673561 | NCBI WGS metagenome assembly OLYY01 (sample SAMEA103958115, study PRJEB25191) | human gut metagenome | biome: human-associated habitat [ENVO:00009003]; feature: intestine environment [ENVO:2100002]; material: feces | place: Germany | collected 2013/2015
CCCTTTGCACGTTTTGAAACCGTGCAAAAACCGTGCAGAAACCGTGCACTTACTCCCGGACAAACTAAAAACCACTTCATCCGACAACGACTTGACGGCATTGGTTCGAGTGACTGCACACCAAAAATCAAGTCTTGGAGGATATGACTATGACAAAATTGCTTTCCTGCCGCTACAACATGGACACCAACCGGGTGGAAGCCCTGTTCGCGGATGGCACCACCGTTGTCATCGACTGCATTACCGTGGAGGACGAGTACGGCAACACCCCGGCACAGCGGGCAGAACTAGACTGGCTGCTGTATAATAAGCCCTTGGAGTACGCACAGATGGTGCTGAGAGGGGAGATGGAGCATTATCTTTCCCTCGGCTGTGACCACGGCAGGCTGGAAGATTGAGCCTTAGAAAACGCGCGGCAAAAATGCTAATCGCGCGGCGCGCGTTTTTATCGCTGACTTTTATTCAGGCAACATTGCACGCGTGCATTCCAGCGTGCGATTCCACTTTTCCGAAATTCAATCGTATTACAGTTTATTTTTACAAGTTCCAACTTTCACGTCGCACCTTCCCACGCATGAAGAATGCACGCCCGTGCGATCTTTGTTCGCGGTTTATTCGCGGTCAGCCGGATTTATTCGCGCTTTGTTCGCGCGATTGCGCGTTTTCAGCGTAAATTCAGCGTAAACCATGCCAAGTCAGCGTATTTTCAGCGTAAATCCCGGAAAGTCAGCGTAAATAACCATTTACCATATATAATAATGCCCGCCCACCTGTGGAAAGCCACAGTGGGCGGGCATTCTGCGTTTTCAGATGGACTGGAACCCTTTGCCGATGATCTCGCTTGAGTTGACAATGGTCAGAAAGGCCTCCGGGTCCTCCCGGCGCAGGAAATCCCGCAGCAGCCCTGCCTGCCGCCGGGTCAGCGCCACCATAATCATGGTGCGGGGCTCGCCGGTGTACACGCCGGTGGCGTTCTGCTGGGTCGCTGTGCGTCCCAGTGTTTCCGTAACGAAATGCCGGATGGGCTCCGGCCTTGAGGTGATGACCGTACACACCTTGCGGAGATTCAGGCTCTCGATAGCTGTATCCACGATGGTGCTGCGCCCGATGAGTCCCAGCACGCAGTACATCCCGGTCTGCGGGCCGTAGAGGTAAGCCGCAAACAGCACTGTGCCGATATCGCTGAGCAGCAGAGCCCTGCCGATCTCCACCTTGATGTACTTGTGCAGGATCATCGCCACGATCTCGGTGCCGCCGGTGGATGCCCCGATGTTGAATACGATGCCGCTGGCAATGGCAGGCAGCGCCACCGCAAAGCACAGCTCCAGCAAAGTATCATCCGTCAAAGGCTGCGACACGGGAAACATCTTTTCGCACATACTGGAATAAAAGCTGAGCATGAAGGAGGAGTACAGTGTCCAACCCATGGTCTTTATGCCCAGAAAGACGCAGCCCAGCACATCCAGCACCGCATTGGTGATCCACATAAAGGTGCTGACGCTCAGAGCCGGAAAGCAGGTGGCCAGAACGATGGAAAGACCGGTGGTGCCGCCAAATACAAAGTGGTTGGGCGCACAGTAAAAGTTCAGTGCTACTGCATAGATGATAAGTCCCAGATTCAGCAGCAGAAAAAAGCGTGCGCCGCTCCACAGCTGTGCCGGAGTCAGGTTTTTGCGCAGACCGTTCTTGATCGCTTCCATCTCAGTCCAGATGCTCCTTTACATCCATCAGCTGGGTGATGATGCAGTCTGCGGCGGACTGGTCCAGCGGCTCGCCGTGGCGGGGCTTCAGTGCCAGCACCTTCAGCCCTGCCGCCTTTGCGGAGGCAATGCCTGTGGGAGAATCCTCCACCGCAATAGCCTTGTCTGCCGTCAGCCCCAGTGCCTTCAGCGCCTTGAGATAGATATCCGGTGCAGGCTTATGGGCGGCGCAGTCCTCGCCGCTGAAGGCGAAATCCACCATTGCTTTCAGACCGCCCTCCGTGAGCATCTTCATGATATCCGGCGCTGCGCTGGAGGACGCCACCGCCACCTTCAGTCCACGGCTGCGGAGCGCATTCATCAGGGGCTCTGCCTGCGGGTCGGTAAGCTTGCCGTAGGGGGTGGGGCGAGCCTTGCGGTACTCCCGGTAAGCCATCAGCATCTCCTGACGGCGCACAGGGTCGTTGGGGACAATGGCTTCCCAGATGGCTTTTTCGTTGGAGCCGATGAAGTTGCCCTCCGGGATGGGGATGCCGTTTTCCAGCAGAAAGTTTTTACGGCGGTTCTCGTAGTAATATTCCGTATCTGCCAGCACCCCATCCATATCAAAAATCACTGCTTCAATCATTCTTCATTTCCCTCTTCATCAAAAAAGGGGAGGGGCAAGCCCCTCCCCCAAGCATGGGTCTATTGATCCCAGTCGATCGCTTAGTACTCCAGCTTCCACATATAGCGGCGCAGGGTCAGCGGATGCTGACGGACGTAGGACAGCTCCTCAGCATAGACGCGGAACACGGCGGTGTGCATCAGCGGGTTGAAGTAGGTGATGACGCTGCTGTCCACAGCATTGCCCAGACCGTAATCCTTTGCATCCACAACGGTGGTCAGAGCATCGAAGCGGTGCAGGAAGGTCAGTGCGCGGGCATCCACGGGACGGGTCTTGCCGTCGTTCATCAGCAGGATGAAGGGCACGTCCTTGTCCACGATCTCGAAGGGGCCGTGGAAGAACTCGCCGCTGTGGAAGGAGCCAGAGTTGACCCACTGCATCTCCATCATCAGGCAGATAGAGGTGGAGTAAGCGACCTCCATGGAAGCGCCGCTGGACATGACGTAGACGACGGGAGCGTCCTTGTACTTCTCAGCGAACTCCTTGGCAGACTTGCGGGCAGAGTTGGCAGCGTTCTCGGCAGCCTCGAACACGTTGGTCAGGCCCTCGATCATCTTGTCGTACTTGTCGAAGCCTTCCACCTGCTGCAGGATCTCCACAGCCAGTGCCAGAACGTAGCCCATCTTTTCCAGCTTAGCGGCGTAGTTTGCCTCAAAGCCGTGGACGATGGTGTAGTCAGCTTCCTTGGTCAGGGCAGAACCGGCAGCGTGGGTAACGCTGACAACGGTTGCACCGGCGGCCTTTGCCACGCTGTTGGCTTTGACGGTCTCAGGGGTGCTGCCGCCCAGAGAAGCGGTGATGACCACGGTGGTGTCGCCCAGCCAATCGGGGGTGTCGTAGTTGAACTCGTTGGCGGTGTAGTGTGCCACGCGCAGCTTCTTGCTGCAGTTGGACAGGAAGTACTTTGCGGGGTACAGCTCTGCCTTGGAAGCGCCGCAGCCAACAAAGGCCACGTTCTCCACGTTGTGCTTTGCCACGATGTCTGCCACGATGGACTTGACGTTTGCCAGATCGATGTTATACATAATGCAATCCTCCAAATTATTTTCCTATTGTTTGAATCACAAATTACAGGCGTACGGATATCTATGTAAGCCGGAAACCCGGTTACACCAACAGACCAAGGGCGTTGATGGCAACACCGCCCACGATGCAGATGCCCAGCAGCCAGCCGGTCTTGACCTTTTTGCGGATCAGGGTGTACATCAGCATCACGATGCCAAGGTTCAGAAGGTTCGGCAGAATGCTGTTCAGCACATCCTGCAGCACCAGACCGGTGCTTGCGAAGGTAATGGGGGTAGTCAAACCCACCATGCTTGCCACCATGGCACCAATGACCATCAGGCCTACGATGCCGCAGACGTACATCAACTTGTCCATCATGCCGCCGTTGAGCTTGGTCAGGTACTTGCTGCCCATGGTGTAGCCCAGCTTACCGGCAAACCATGTGACCAGCACAGAGGGGACGATGGAGATGATCATAGCCAGAATGGGGCCCAGAACGCTGCCCTGCTGTGCCAGAGAGATGCCCAGACCAAAAGCGATCAGGCGGACAGTGCCCTGGAAGAAGGAGTCGCCCACGCCGGACAGGGGGCCCATCAGCGAGGTCTTGACGGCGTTGATGGTCTCCGGGTTGAAGTTCTCACGGTCGGCGGCGTACTGCTCCTCCATGGAAGCAGCCAGACCCAGCGTAAAGGCACTGGTCTGGGGGGTGCAGTTGTAGAACGCCATCTCACGCTCGTAGGCTTCCTTTTTGTGCGCCAGCTGCTCGGGGTCGTTCTCGTCGGGGTACAGCTCGTCCAGCGTGGGAGCGATGCCGTACAAAAAGCCCATGTTCATCTGACGTTCGTAGTTCCAGGAGGCCTGAATGTTCAGGGAACGCCACATAAACTGGAAGTATTTCTTGAAGTCGCTGCGCTTTGCAGTCTTGGTTGCGTTGCTCATTTCAGCTTCCTCCTATCAAAGATCGTCGTCATCTTCCAGCGGGTCGTAATCCGGGTTGGCAGCAGCTGCACCGGCAGCGGCTGCGGCGGGTGCGCCCTTGCCATACTTCAGACCGGTCAGGATCACAGCCAGAATTGCGGCGAAGATTGCCACAGCGGTAACATCCAGACCCAGATAGCCCACAAAGAAGAAGCCCAACAGGAAGTAGACGGTCAGGTCGCGGTTGAGCATGGTGGACAGCAGCAGGGCAATACCGTAAGCGGTAAGGAACTTACTGCCGAGGTTCAGGCCATCGGTCAGCCATGCGGGGATGAAAGCCACGATCTTCTGCACCAGATCTGTGCCGAAGTAGACGGACAGGAAAATGGGGATGAAGTACATCAGGCTGTACAGCACTGTGCCCCAGACGATGTGCATACTCCATGCCTTGCGGAACTTGCCTTCTGCAATGGCGTGGTCGGCAACGTGGGTCAAGTTGGACAGGATGGTGCGCATCAGCACGCCCAGCATCTGGCCCAGAACAGCGATGGGGATGGCCAGCGCCAGTGCAGTCTCGGCAGAAGCATCGGTCAGGATGGCAAAAGCTGCGCAGATGATGGCAGCCATGTTCATGTCCGGGGGTGCGGCTGCGCCGATGTTCACGATGCCAAGGCTCATCAGCTCGATGGATGCGCCAAGGGTCAGGCCGGTCTGCAGATCACCCAGCAGCGCACCGACGATGGTGCAGGTGATGAGCGGACGCTCGAAGTTCATGCGGCCCAGAATGCGCGAGTCCAGAATACAGAACACGCCAACCAGACCCAGAAGCAATGCGGTAACAAACATGGGTCAAATCCTCCTTCTTATCTCCTTACGATCAGGTGTGATCGATGGGTACTACCTTAAAGGTGGGGGTCTGCTGGCTGTAGATCTTAATGCCCATATCCAGCAGCTTCTGGGTGTCTGCCTGCTCCTCCGGGGTCAGGAATACCGACTGGTCAAAGGCCTTGGAGCCGGGCTTATTTGCCACAGCGCCGTAGTTGATCTCTTTGATCTTGGGGTATGCCTGGCAGAACTTGAGCAGCGCAGCGGTGTTGCCGAAGATCATCATGATCTTCTCGTCCAGCTGCTCCACCTTTGGCATCTTGGCGATGGCCTTGTCCACCGTAAAGATGTTCACCCGGACACCGGCAGGCTTGCTTAGCAGCAGGGCGGACTTTTTCATCTCGTCGTTGGCAGCGTCATCGTCCACCACGATGATGCGCTGTGCGCCCACATGGCCGGTCCACGAGAATACCACCTGACCGTGCAGCAGGCGGTAGTCCAGACGTACTAATTTGATCATAGGTCATCCTCCTCATCTTGGGCTGCGTTTTTCAGCAGCAGGTTGCAATCAATGATCTGCGCCTTGGCATCTGCAATGCACTCGGCCAGTTCGTCCTGTGTCAGGGCTTCGTCGTTGGAAGCAAGGGTCAGCACCAGAGAAGCGTTCATGCCGCAGATCAGGTGCACCGCCGGATACTCCGGCAGCAGGGTCAGCATCTCGTTGTTCACGCTGCCGCCCATCACATCGGTCACGATGTACACAGCATCCTCTGCTGCAAAGCCCTCCAGCAGCCGGCGTGCCGCTACCGTGATAGGCTCGGTCTCATCCCGCAGGGTGGCAAGGGCATAAAGGTTCGGCAACTCACCAAGGATCATCTGCACGGTGTCCTTCATTCCGGCGGACAGCCCTCCGTGCGAAGCAAGAATGATTCGGTTCATACGCATCCACGACCTTTCTTGTGTTTCCTTCATCTCTTCGGCGTCTGTATCATCCTATTCGTTATAGACGTCATAATCGTCATGTACATAGTACCACATTTTGCACAGACGTCAAGAGGTTTTTCTAAAAAAATCTTTACTTTGGTAACGTGCACAAAGCATCTCCCCTATATTTTGGCAGTTTCACCAACAATTCTCCTTGGAGTCAAAACCACCGGCTGAGCCGGTGGCTTGAGTAAGCCCTAGAAGGGCATAATACTAGCAAAGCCCCTTAAGGGGCCACGAATGGGTCTGCCAACTGCATTCCTGTCTCGTGGCAGGCCCCTCAAGGGGCCCTTTTATTTACGCCTTAGTTTCCTTGCTACCCGTAAACGGGTCCACGAACTCCTTAAGGCTCAACTGATCGGCAATCTGGTCCTGTTGCAGTTGATTTTTAATGTACTCTTGGATTTTCTTTTTGTTCTTTCCTACCGTATCCACGAAGTATCCCCTGGCCCAGAAATGCCGATTGCCATACTTGTACTTCAGATTTGCATGTCTGTCGAAAATCATGAGACTGCTCTTTCCCTTGAGATATCCCATGACATAGGAAATGCTGTACTTCGGCGAAAAACTTATCAGCATATGGATATGGTCAGGGCAGGCCTCCGCTTCAATGATTTCAATACCTTTTTGTTCGCACAACTGGCGCAGTATCTGCCCTATATCCTTTTTGATCTGACCGTAAATTACCATTCTCCGATATTTCGGTGCAAACACTACATGGTATTGACATCTCCACGTGGTATGGCTTAAACTATCTACGTCTTTGTTATCTTTCATTTCAAAGATAAACCTCCCTGTTCCTAGAATGTGGTTGGCAAACCCACACTCTATTCTACGGGGAGGTTTCTCTTTGTCTAGGGCTAAAGCCGTTTTTATTCCACCAGCAAAGCTGGTGGTTGTCGCTCGCTCAAGCTACCCAACGACAAAAAGAGCGTCTTTTCCGGGTGGAAAAGACGCTCTTTTGGGACAGAATTCTGCCCTTAAAACTCAAACATATACCGGCTTCCAATGTAATACTGCCGCCCGATGCACAGCGGGTGGTCATATTGGTCATGGAAGTAGGCGTTCAGATACAGCAGCGGCTCGCCCAGCGAAAGGTTGAGCAGCTGTGCCTGTTCTGCCGAAGCCCGTACCGCCTCGATACGCTGGCAGGAGGTCGTTGCAGGGCGCAGCCCGGAGATGCGCTCAATGGTGTCAAACATGGAAACATCATTGAGGTTCTCGCTCATCAGGCTCTTATAAGGCTCGTAGGGCAGGAACAGGTTCTCCAGAAAAACCGGCTGACCATCGGCGGTGCGCAGACGCTGGATATAGATGAGCAAGGCTTCCGGGCCTACATGGAAGAAGGCTTCCTCATCCTTACGCACCGGCACAATCTGACGGTTCAGCAGCCGGGCGCCCGGCACCATGCCGTACTCCTTGCAGGTTTCCGTAAAGCTGGCAGTTCCTCTGCCGCTGGCAAACTTACGATGGATGCGGGGCTTGCTGACAAAGGTGCCCCGCCCCTGCATTTTGACCAGATACCCTTCGGCGCACAGCTCTTCCACCGCACGGCGCACCGTGATGCGGCTGACCGAGTACTCTGCACTCAGTTCCGGCTCCGGGGGGATCTTCTCGTTGGTTTTGTACTTGCCGCTCTCGATCGCGGCACGAATGTCATCCTTTACCTGCTGGTAAAGCGGGACGACAGCACTATCATTGATCGCCATGAAATACCTCACCCTCAAATTGAGTATATCGTTATAAACATTATATTCATCTTATGGCTATGATAGTGCATATTCTGCGAATTGTCAAGTAAAACTTGCAGTCAATTTTTTGTGCGAGGTGACGGATGCGCCCCGTGCTGCACAGGGCACCCCATTTTCCAGTGCCCTGCCGGGAAGAATCCAAAGAGCGGCGGAACGCTCGTTGGCACACGACTTTGCTTGCAAAGTCTAGTGTGTTACACCTTGGTTCCGGCTGATGCGGAAAAGGGGCTGCGAGAGGCTCCGGCAAGCACCTGTTCTGTGGCAGAAGGATGCGCGGATGGGCGTGGCAGTTGACAGTCTCTGCCCACCCAGCGCAGGCTTGCAGAGGAACCAATGGTGTACGTTCTCCCGTCCTGCCGCAGCAGCGTTTTTCCCCTATAAGGCACAGGGAAAACGATCAACGTCTGTGCTTACCACGCATCCCTGCCTTTGTGCGGTGCTTCAGCATGGAGGATTTATTGAACACCCGCAGCAGGGTCATCTGTTCTTCTTTTGTCAGCTTGGAATAGTCGATGCCGATCTGTCCCATCAGGACATTCATCTTCTTTTCCAACGGGGAACCTTCAAACTTCTGCGCATTTTCAAGCTGCTTTTTTGCTTGCTCGATCGCTGCACCGTCCGATGTGGTCTTATCGGTCCCATGTGCCGCTTTGATCTGCTTTAAGATCGCCACCAGCTCATCGTAGAGGATCCGCCCGAAATATTCATCCTCGTTGATCTGCGCTGCCTTCAGCGTCCGCATGGTCAGGTCCTCTGTATCGGCATGGTATCGCTTTTCCAGCTCCTGCCGGGTAGCTTCTACCATGGCATTCATGTCCCGGATGCGGTCACTGACCAGCCCGTCCACACAGATCTCAAGGTCGGTCATCCACCGGGCAAAATCGGGATGTTCCAGAAGTTCGCACAGCAGCCGATGATTGAATTTTCCATTCCTTAATACGTCCACTGCGCCATCGCTCAGATGCAAGTCCGAAAGGACTGCATCTGGGCGTTTTTTGTTTTCCGTCACACCCAGCAGGTAATCCGTGGTCACACCATAGAACTCAGCCAGCGTTGTCACCGCATAAATGCTGAGGTCGGTCACATCGTCACTCTCGTATTTCGATAATGCCGATTTGGACAGACCCGTCTGCTCTGCCAGAGCTTCCAGCTTCAGATTCCGCTCCACACGCAGGTCTTTGAGCCGTTCTCCCAGTGTCAGCTTGATGTTCATGGTCGCACCTCCGATGTTTTTTGCACAGTATACCACTTCCGGCGGTTCCTGTCCATAAGCGTGGAATTTTGCAGTTTCTGCACCTGTTTTCCGACATTATGGATATACGGCACAGCGGCCATTGCGGTGCTATCCTATAGACAGAAAGAAAACATATTAACTCCCCAGCAGCGAACATATTAAGGGCTTCCCGCGAAAGCCCTCTGAAATATCTTTCATTATAGGACCTTGAGAACAGAATGACCGTCCGAACTGCCCAGACCGCCAAGACCTCCCATCGGGGGAGCGAGCGCCCTGCATGGGGCCGACACAGAGTCCAAAAAGATTTCCTGTCGGGAGGCAGCAAGGGAGACCGGCTTTGAACGTGGCAGGGATCAAATTGATCCGTGCCAGAGCCTTTGACCAAAGGAGAAATTTTGAGTTTATATCAAAAGATCAAGTCCGCCATCACCGTTCGGCAGGTGGGAGAGATGTACGGCATGGAGCCCGACCGCCATGGCATGGTGTGCTGTCCGTTCCATTCCGACAGCGACCCCAGCATGAAGCTGAACGACACCTATTATTATTGCTTTGGCTGTGGAGCCAACGGCGATGCCATCGACCTCACCGCCAAGCTGTTCGACCTGAACCCCCGGCAAGCCGCCGAGAAGCTCGCAAGTGACTTCGGGCTTGACCCGGACAAGCCGCCCGCCAATGCCATCGCCCTGCCGCCGCCCAAGCGTGGCCTGACGGACGAGCAGTGGGCAGACATCGCCTACTGCCTGCGGGTGCTGACCGATTATCTTGACCTGCTGCACGACTGGCGAGAGCGTTACAAGCCCGCCAGCCCGGAAGAACCGCTGGACGAGCGGTTCGTGGAAGCCCTCCACATGACCGAGACCATCGAGCACCTGACGGACTGCGTTGCATTTGGGACGCCCCAGCAGAAGGCCGCTGCCGCCGCACAGCTGCTGTCCGGGTCGTACCTGCTGATGCTGGAGGAGCGCACCGACCGCCTTGCTCTGGCAAAGTGCGCCTGACGATTCATTCACCTAAAGTGGTGCTTATCATTATGATAATCACCACTTTACTTTTTTAAAGGAGAACCACCACATGAAGAAAAACATTTCCCGCAACCCCTTATGGCCGGACTGGTACAACGGCAAGAAAATTGACGAAGTCCAGTTTGGCCGTGCCTTTCTGGAACAGTGGCCGCTGAAATGCGTCAACGGAACGCTGTACACGCTGGACGGCCCGGTGGAGGACGAGAGCGAGATCAAGCAGCGCATCTTGGAGAACATCGAGGAATATGTCACCTCCGGCCTGTCCAAAAAGGTCACCAACATTCTGGAGACCATCAAGCTGCTGGCCTTTTCCGACCCCTTTCCCATCGAACAGGACTGCATCCACCTCCAGAACGGCGTGTACCATCTGCCGGACGGCTCTTTTCAGGAGAGCCGCCTGTTCTGCCAGAACCGCCTGCCTGTGAGGTATGACCCCAAAGCCGCCAGCCCTGACCGCTGGCTGACCTTTCTGCACGAGCTGCTGGACGATGCCGACATCCCCACCTTGCAGGAGTATCTGGGCTACTGCCTGATCCCCAGCACCAAGGGGCAGAAGATGATGCTCATTGTCGGCAAGGGCGGCGAGGGCAAGTCCCGCATCGGGCTGGTGCTGAAACGGCTCATGGGAGATGCCGCCAGCAACGGCAGCGTCCAGAAAGTGGAGAACAACCGCTTTGCCCGTGCCGATCTGGAACGCCGCCTGCTGATGATCGACGATGATATGGATATGAACGCCCTGCCCAAGACGAATTATATCAAGACCATCGTGACCGCCGAAGCCAAGCTGGACTTGGAGCGCAAAGGTGTCCAGAGCTACCAGCGGGACATTTACGCCCGGTTCCTCTGCTTCGGCAACGGTGCGCTGACCTCGCTGTACGACCATTCGGACGGCTTCTTCCGCCGTCAGCTCATCCTGACCACCAAGGACAAGCCTGCTGACCGCACGGATGACCCTTTCCTTGTGGAGAAGATGTGCGCCGAGTTGGAAGGCATCCTGCTCTGGTGTCTGGAAGGGCTGCACCGGCTGGTGCAGAACGATTTCCGCTTCACGGTCAGCGAACGAGCCGCCGCCAACGTGGACACCATCAAGCGCAGCAGCAACAATGTCATCGACTTCATGGAGTCCGAGGGCTATTTCCGCTTCAAGGCGGACTACTCCATCAGCTCCAAGGAGTTCTACGACATTTATAAGCAGTGGTGCGAGGACAACGCCTGCCACAGCGTATCGGCGATCCGTTTCAGCGCGGAACTGCGCCAGAATGACCGCCGCTATAACCTTGAAGCCACCAACAACATCTACCTGCCCGGTGGCCGCAGGGTGCGGGGTTTTGTAGGCATCGAACCGCTTGTCCACCCCTGTCCGTAAAAAGTGCATTTTTTCACGGAAGAAGTTCGTACAACCTGTACGGTCTGTACTTGTACGCACCTGTACGGCAAATCGAGGCAAATTAAAACGTGGTATCGTTTATATTTCAGTTTTCTGTACGCCGTACAGACCGTACAGGTTATTTGAAGTCCGTACAGATTTTTTGTACACCCCAAGAAGGAGCGTGATCTATGAAAGCCCAATACGGCATTTTAAGATTCAAGAAGTACAAGGGGCCTGCCATCAGCCCCATCGAAGCCCACAACGAGCGCACCAAGGAGCAGTACGCCAGCAACCCGGATATTGATGTAAGCCGGAGCCGCTACAACCTCCATCTGGTGCAGCCGCAGGGCAGGTACCGGGAAGAAGCCGACCGCATGATAGCCGCCGCCCACTGCCGTGTCCGCAAGGACAGCGTGCGGGTGGTAGAGGCTCTTGTCACCGCCAGCCCGGAGTTTTTCAAGGATAAGACCAACCGGGAGATCAGGGCGTACTTTGCGTACGCCCTGAAATTTTTGGAGGGCAGACAGCGCCCGGATACCTTTCTCTCTGCTGTTGTCCACATGGACGAGAAAACGCCCCACCTGCACCTCTGCTTCGTGCCCCTGACTGCTGACGGACGGCTGAGTGCCAAGGACATCATCGGCAACCGCAAGAACCTTGTGAGGTGGCAGGACGAGTTCTGGCAGCACATGGTCAAGCAGTACCCGGAGTTGGAACGGGGCGAAAGCGCCAGCCAGACCGGGCGAGAGCATATCCCGCCCCGTATCTTCAAGGAGATGACCCAACTGACCAAGCAGAAGGAGCAGTTGGATGCCCTGCTGGTGGGCATCACTCCCTTCAACGGCAAGAGCCGTGCGGCGGAGATCAGCAAGGTGCTGGACAGCTATATCCCGGCAGTGTCCAAAATGCGCACCGAACTGAACCGCTATCAGGTCGCCTTTACGGAGACCGCCGCCGAGAACAGACAACTGAAAAAGAAAAACAAGACGCTCTCTGCCTCGCTGGACAAAGCGAAGGAAGGGAGCGTCTTGAAGCGTCTGGAGGATGCCAAGCTGCGGCAGGACTATGAAGCCGCCCTGAAAACGCTGGACAGCATCCCGCCGGAGGTCATTCGATTTTATGAGAACCGCACGCAGGAACCTGTGGTGCGCCACGATAAGTAAGGAGCAATGCCTATGTGTAATAAAATGTACGAGAATGTGAAATCTTTGGATTATACGAAAAAGTCCTTGCAGTCGGACTCTGATCCGGCTACAATGGAGGTGGTCACTCGAACCAATGCCGTCAAGTCTCCGACCAACAGCCCTGAGACCACAAAGCTGGTGTACACGGTAAAGGAGGTCGCACAGATGCTGGCCATCAGCCAGCGTGCCGCCTACAACCTGTGCAACAGCACCACCGAGTTCCGTGTCCTGCGGGCAGGCGGAAGCATCCGCATCCCGAAAGACAGCTTCGATGCGTGGCTCTACCGGGCAGCTTGATAAGGAGGCAAATCTATGGCATATATCACGAAACGCGGCAGCTCTTACAGTGTCCGCTACACCTATCAGGACGAGCACGGCAAGAGCTGCGACAAATGGGAGAGCTTTCCCACCAAAGAGGAGGCGGTGAAACGCCAGAAGCAGATCGAGCATGAGCTGGCGACCGGCAATTTCCTGATCCCGTCCACGGTGACGGTGGCGGAGTTTCTGATGGACTGGCTGCCCAAGCAGTGCAGCAAGCACAAGTGGGCACCCAAGACCTACCAGTCCAATCTGGCGCTCATCCAGAACCTCATCATCCCTTATATCGGGGAGATGCAGATGCAGAAGCTGCGGCCCTACCACATCGAAGCCCTGTACGACACCCTGAGCAAGACCCCCTGCGGGCAGTATGTGGGCGGCAAGCGGCGAGACCTCTCGCCCAAGCAGCAGAAGCGCACCCTCTCCGGCACTACCCTCCATGAAGTCCACCAACTGCTGCACAATTCCTTTCTGCTGGCGGTGGAGTGGGGCATCCTCATCAAAAGCCCCGTCCCGGTGGAAGCACCCAAAAAGACCACCCAAGAGCGCAGCATCTGGGAGGTGGACGAGATGCGGGCAGCACTGGACAGCATGGAGGACCCCATCCTGCATCTGGCGGTGCACCTGACGCTGGTGGGTGCGCTGCGGGAAGGGGAGGTGGCAGGTCTGACCCCGGAGGACATCGACTTTGATGCCGCCAACGGCATGGGCACCTTCACCGTCAACCGTTCCATGCAGCGGGTGCAGAAGGACACGCTGGCACAGGTGGACAAGGGCTGCATCCTCCGCATCTTCCCGGACAAGCTGGAGGGCAGCAAGACCTCCCTCATCCTGAAGGACACCAAGACCGAAGCCTCCTGCCGCACCATCTTTATGACCGCCGCCCTGCGGGAGGAGCTGAAGCAGTGGCTGGAACGGCTGAAAAGGGAAGAAGCCCTCGACCCGGAGCGGTACCGCAACAGCGGGATGCTGCTGCGGCTCCCCAACGGTCTGGCGGTGGAGCCGGTGCTCATCCGCAAAAAGTTCCTGAAATGGCAGGACGCACACCCGGAGTTCCCCCGTATCGTCTTTCATGGGCTGCGGCATTCCAGTGCCACCTACCAGTTGATGATCTCCGGCGGCGACATCAAGGCAGTGCAGGGGACCACAGGACACGCCAGTGCGGATATGCTGGTGAACACCTACGCTCATATCCAGCAGTCCTCCCGTGTGGAGCTGGGCAAGAAGTTTGAAAGCGGCTTCTATGCCAAGCCCGACACCCCCAGCCCGCAGGCTGTACCCGCCGCAGGCGAACCCACCATCTCCATGACGGCTCTTTTGGAATTGCTCAAGGATGCCGACCCGGAAATGAAGGCAAAGCTCCGCCTGGCCCTGCTCACCTGATGCAAAAAAGGGCACTGATTGCAATGCAATACAGCGCCCTACATCATCGGACATGGAAAACACCGACCGTGCAAAAACCGTGCAGAAACCGTGCAGCCATGGCTTACAAAACAAAAAAGCCATGAAATCTTTCGATTTCACGGCATTTTCTGGTGCGATGGAAGGGACTCGAACCCCCGGCCTACTGATTCGTAGTCAGTCACTCTATCCAGCTGAGCTACCAACGCATACGTTCCGTCCGGAACAAGATGTATTTTATCACTCGGCCATGGTTTTGTCAACACCTTTTTGCAATTATTTTTATTCTTTTTGACCGTACTCGTTTTTTACGCGTGTGCACGGCATTTTTCACAGGATTCTTCCCGCGTTCATCGCCGCGCTTTCTGCCTGCCGCCTGCACAGCAGGGCTCCGTTTCGGTATTTTTGCGCTGTTCCTCTTATATGGGCATCCTGCGGCAGACGCTTTGCGCCCGCAGGGTCTGCGCACTTTTCCGGCAAAAAGCCGTTCAAAGCGCAAAACCAGCATTTTTTATGATTTTTCTTGTATCGCTTTTGTCATTCTTGTGTTATAATAACCTTACTATATGTTTTAATCTGTGTCCGTGCAGGGGTACAGGAGCTTTGCGGCGGGCGTCGATCAGGCGCCGGGCCGCCGGGTTTTCTCTGCAGCGAGACACCACGGAGGGTAGATCCTATGAAACTGGTAAGCGTGGAAACTCCTGAAAAGAGTGTCTGCAAAATGACCTTCAGCGCCAGCCCGGAAGAGCTGGAAGCTGCATCCAATGCCGTTTATGAGCGCACCCGCGCCTCTTATACGATCCGGGGCTTCAAAAAGGGCGAAGCTGACCGTGCACAGATCGAGGCTGATCGCGGCGAACACACCTTCTGGTACGACGCCATCAACGATCTGATGGACAAGGACGTGCCCGCACTGTACGATGCTGCGATGGCAGAGCACGGCTTTGTGGCTGTTGCCGATCCCGTATACGATCTGGTAAGCGTGAAAAAGGACGAGGGCTTTGTGGCCACTGCCACGGTTGCTCTGCAGCCTGAGCTGAATCTGACCAAGACCACCGGTTTTGTGTCCGAGTGCGTTACCCCTGAGGTGTCCGACAAGGAGATCGACAATGTGCTGGAGCGTCACCGCGCGGCTGCCGCAGAGCTGGTGCCTCACAAGGGCCCTGCCGTGAAGGGCAACATCGTACATATCGATTACGAGGGCCTGCTGGAGGGCAAGCCCTTCCAGGGCGGCACCGCACAGAATCAGGCCGTTCAGCTGGGCAGCGGCCGCATGATCCCCGGCTTTGAGGAGGGCATTCTGGGCCACAAGGCAGGCGAGGAGTTCGAGATCTTTGTCACCTTCCCCAACCGCTACCACGCAAAGGATCTGGCCGGCAAGCCGGTGGTGTTCAAGGTCAAGCTGATCGACGTCTGCGTGCGCCAGATCCCTGCCCTGAACAGCGATTTTGCCAAGAAGGTGGCCAATCTGGACACCATGGACCAGCTGCGTGCGCAGGTCCGCCAGCAGCTGCACGACGGCAAGCATGCCGCCGCGCTGAACCGCGCCAAGGATCAGATCCTGACCCAGCTGGCCGATGCCTCCGAGGGCGAACTGCCCAGCGTGCTGGTGGAGACCACTTACCAGCAGCAGATGGAGCAGATCCAGCAGCAGCTGCAGATGCAGCGCCTGAGTCTGGACCGCTACCTGAGCCAGATCCACGAGACCCGCGAGAGCTTTACCGCCAAGGTTCGTTCTTCTGCTGAAAAGACCTCCCGCGTGCACATGGCTCTGCTGCAGATCGCACAGCAGGAGAACCTGCTGCCCACCGAGGAAGAGATCGAAAAGACTCTGGCCGAACGTGCAGAGCGCTCCAAAAAGACGCTGGACGAGGTCAAGGCCAACTCCAACATCCCTGCCATGCGCCGCAACGAGGGCATCCGCAAGGCTGCCGACTGGGTGATCGAGCACTCCACCATTGAAGAAAAGTAAGTTCTGATACAGAGAAAGCCCGTGCATTTACTGCACGGGCTTTCTTTTTTCCTGTTGATATCTGTGTTATACCTGTTGTGTTGCCCTTGTTCCCCCTACTCCGCAAGTTATGCAGCAGGAGGAGATGAACAGCTATGGCATACCTTATCGAACTCATTGTCTCGGTCGGAGCACAGGTAATAGGCTATTTCCTGTGCAAGTGGCTTGACCCGGACAAACGCAAGGGCAAGTAAGCACAAGACCCCCGGAGAGAGGCAAGCTCCCCGGGGGTCATTTTTTTGTGAACAGCCTAATACCTTATCGAACTTCGGCTAACACTAGTATATCCCGAAATTCCGGAAAGTCAAGGCATTCACCAAAAAGTTCAT
>OLYY01000524.1_pt1 | contig 16295 bp, 10 predicted proteins | sample 1673561 | NCBI WGS metagenome assembly OLYY01 (sample SAMEA103958115, study PRJEB25191) | human gut metagenome | biome: human-associated habitat [ENVO:00009003]; feature: intestine environment [ENVO:2100002]; material: feces | place: Germany | collected 2013/2015
TATCGTACCATTTTTATAAGAATTTCACAGTTATATTGTTTTTTAAAAAAAACATGCATGAAAATATAGTGAAAAATCGGTTACGCAAAAGATATTTATTAAAAAAAATGACATGAATTGACGGAAAATGACGGATTATGATTTTTTTGACAAATGAATATCAGATGTTATAATAGGCGCAACAATTGATTGGCATGTGCGAAAGCACTATGTTTTAGATTATAAAGGTGGTGTTAACTATGTACAATAAGGAAACAGTAATCAGACTTAACACATTGGATGATGTTCAGGAATTTGTTGGGGCTGCTTCTAAGTGCGATTTTGACATTGATCTCAAATATAGACAGATTCTTATTGATGCGAAATCACTTCTTGGAGTGATTGGAATTGGTACAAACAATGACTTTAAGGTCTGCTATATGGGCGATGACCAGGCATTTGATAATGTGGTTGATAAATTCACTGTAGCGTAATACAATTGAATAAGATCCTTTGGGAGAGTTTCTTCTTGGAGCTCTCCCTTTTTTATGTTCATTGTATTAAAAATGTCTGGAGTTAGACTGAAAATATTGCCGGAACACAAAACCGTTGACATAATCCGGAATATGCAGGGAGAGTACATGACAGAAGCTGGAAATAACTATAGTGAAAAGAAAACACAATTACATATTTCGGTCAGAAACCTTGTGGAATTTATTTTCAGGGAGGGTGACATAGACAACCGGTCATCCAGAGCAATGAGTGCTGATGCCATGATGGAGGGAACACGCATTCACAGGAAAATCCAGGGCAGCATGGGGAAGGAGTATCAGGCAGAGGTGCCGCTTTCCCTTATTGTTGAAGGTGATTTGTATGAGCTGACTGTCGAGGGCAGGGCAGATGGCATCTTTACGGAGGATGGAAAGTGTTTTGTCGATGAGATTAAGGGAATGTACAGAAAGGTTGAGCTGTTTGAAAAGCCGGTTTTTGTGCACCGTGCGCAGGCTATGTGCTATGCATATATTTTTGCTCTGCAAAATAATATGGAAACGATAGGCATTCAGATGACATACTGCAATCTGGAAACGGAGCAGACTAAGTATTTTCGCGAGGAGTTCTCATTTGAAGAGATAAAAAAATGGTTTGATGACCTGATGGAAGAGTATGGCAAATGGGCAACGTTTCAGTGTGAAATGAAAAATCAAAGACAGGCTTCAATCAAAGAACTCGATTTTCCATTTGAGTACAGACCGGGGCAGAAAAAGCTTGTTTCGGATGTATACAGGACAATTATGCGTCAGAAGCTTCTTTTTATGCAGGCTCCGACAGGAGTAGGAAAGACTATCTCTACTATTTTCCCGGCAGTGAAGGCGGTTGGTGAGGAGCTGGCAGACAGAATCTTTTACCTGACAGCGAAGACAATCACCGCAACAGTCGCAAAGGAAACGTTTGCGCTGCTTGAAAAAAATGGTTACAGGGCAAAAACTATTCAGATAACGGCAAAGGAAAAGCTATGTCCGTGTGATGAGATGGAATGCAATCCGGTAACCTGTCCGTATGCAAAGGGGCATTTTGACAGAGTAAATGATGCGGTTTTTGACCTGCTTCACAGATGTGAAATGATTGAGAGGGATGATATTTTATCACAGGCGGATAGGTATACCGTTTGTCCGTTTGAGCTTTGTCTTGATACGGCTAGCTGGTGTGATAATGTCATCTGCGATTACAACTATGTGTTTGACCCAAATGTTTATCTTAAGAGATTTTTTCAGGAGGGGATAAAGGGAGATTATATTTTTCTCATTGATGAGGCTCACAATATGGTCGAAAGAAGCAGGCAGATGTATAGCGCTCAGATTTATAAGGAGGATTTCCTTACTGTGAAGCGCATTATGAAGGAGCACAGCCGCTCTATTGAGAAAGCGCTTGAAAAGTGCAATAAGATACTGCTTGGGATGAAGCGTGAGTGTGAGAATTACACGGTATATGATACATTTGGCAATATGGTATTTTCCTTTATGAGGCTTATGACACTTCTGGATGAGTTTTTGCAGAAGGCTAATGAGTTTCCGGGGAAAAAGGATGTTATGGATTTTTATTTTGAGCTTCGCAATTTCCTGAACATTTATGATCTGGTGGATGAGCACTACGTGATGTATTCCGAGCTTGAGGCTGATGGCAGGTTCATGCTAAAGCTTTTTTGTGTGGACCCGTCGCTTAATATACAAAAGAGGCTGGATAAGGGCAAGGCGGCTGTGTTTTTTTCGGCGACATTTTTGCCTGTAAACTATTACAAGAGCCTGCTAAGCACAAAAAAGGACAACTATGCCATATATGCTGACAGCACGTTTGACAGCAAAAAGAGGCTGCTTGCGATGGCAACCGATGTGAGCACGAGGTACACGAGGCGCTCAAGGAGTGAGTATGAGCGCATTGCAGGATATATTAATGCTGTTGTCACGCAAAAGACAGGAAACTATATGGTTTTCTTTCCGTCATATAAGATGATGAATGATGTGGCAGATATTTACTGTGAAAAATATGCAGACGAAACAGAGCTTATGCTGCAGAAAAATAATATGTCAGAGGCTGAAAGGGAGGAATTTCTGGACAGGTTTAGTGAGGAATCGGACAGAACACTTGTGGCATTTGGCATCATGGGAGGCATATTCGGTGAGGGCATTGATTTGAAAAACGACAGACTGATAGGTGCTATTGTTGTCGGAACGGGGCTTCCGCAGATCAGCAATGAGAGAACTATATTAAAGGATTATTACGATGCCGAAAACGGCTGTGGCTTTGACTATGCTTTCAGGTATCCGGGCATAAATAAAGTCCTCCAGGCGGCCGGAAGAGTAATCAGGACGACGGAGGACACAGGTGTCATTTTGCTATTAGATGAGAGATTCTGGCAGAGAGAATATGATTTGCTCTATCCACGCGAGTGGAGTGACAGAAAGCCATGCAATATAGCAAATGTCGGAAAACTAGTTGCCGACTTCTGGGAGCAGATTTAAAAATTCCTCAGTGGATGCTGACACGGGCATTGTAGTGTTTACGGACACAACAATCTGGCGTGGAGGCATCTTTTCTTTTGTCTTCAGCACGAAAAGCTCCTTATTCTCATGGTTGATGCAGTAGTCAGGCACGAATGCGATACCCAGTCCGATTTTGGCCAGGTCTATGAGAAGATCGTTACTGCTTAGCTCAATTTCCGGAATCAGGTCAAGCTGGTGCTGTAAAAACAGATTATGCAGGAATTCACTGGTGGTGCTGTTTCGGTCAAGCATCATGATAGGATATTTATTGAGCTCGGAAAAAGCTATCTCCTGCTTGCGAAGCTTGAAATAATTGGGATTTGCTACAAAAACATCGGAAAAGTTGCATATGGTTTTCTGTCTGTATGAGTGATTGAGGTGCGAGTTTGGAAAATTCGTGACAATCAGGTCAACCTTCCTTTGCTCCAAAAGCTCCACACACTGGATAGATGTGGCATTTGTGACCTTGATAGGCACATTCGGGAACCTCTGATGGAACTGCTTTAAGTAAGGAACCAGCAGATAACGGCATATGGTATCGCTTGCGCCGATGTGAAGCTGGCCAAGTCCAAGTGTGCCTGAGTCTAAAAGCTGGCTTTCACCGCGGGCAATAAGATTCATGGCAGGCTCAATGTGCTTTAAAAGCAGGGCGCCGGCTGCGGTGAGCTGTACCTTCTTTGTGCTTCTGATGAAAAGAGTCTGTCCCAGCTTCTTTTCGAGAGTCTTAATAGACTGGCTTACCGCGGACTGTGAAATAAACAGCTTCTTGCTGGCTTCAGAGAAGCTTAGGGACGTTGCCACGTAGTAAAAGACCTTGTAAAGCTCATAATTTATATCCATTTTGTTATCCTCCGTATAAATATGGTTATTTGCATCTGTTTTTATCAATGAGGGGCAAAATACCTTTTGACCCTTATATCATTATATAAGAAAACTATAATTAACGCAACTTATAAAACAAATTAAATATATTAATTATACTTATCATAACTAAAGTGTTATACTACAACCATAGTTTTAAAGTCCGATTGTGCAAAAAGCCGGACGGTAACGAATAATTGGTTACATACTCTCGAATTGAAAGGAGAACATATGAGTAACGTACGTCGTGTATATGTAGAGAAAAAACCTGACTTTGCGGTAAAGGCAAAGGAATTAAAGCATGAGATTAAACATTATCTGGGAATCACAACTGTGGAGGCAGTACGTGTATTAATCAGATATGATGTGGAAAATATATCAGAGGAGACATACAAGAAAGCCTTGTATACAGTTTTCTCAGAGCCACCTGTTGATGATATCTATGAGGAGACATTTGACTATGGTGATGCAAAAGTATTTACTGTAGAGTTTTTACCGGGACAATTTGACCAGAGAGCAGATTCAGCCGAGCAGTGTGTGAAGCTTCTCAATGAGAATGAGGAGCCGATTATCAGAAGTGCTATCACATATGTGATTGAGGGTGATATCACAGATGAGCAGTTTGCTGCTATTAAGAAGCATTGCATCAACCCTGTTGATTCGCGTGCTATCGGCATGGAAAAGCCTAAGACACTTGTGCAGGAGTTTGATGATCCTGCTGATGTCATCATATTTGACGGCTTCAAGGATATGGCAGAGGACAAGCTGAAGGAGCTTTATTTATCATTGAACCTTGCCATGACCTTCAAGGATTTTCTTCATATCCAGAATTATTTTAAGAATGAGGAAAAGCGTGATCCTTCAATGACAGAAATCCGTGTGCTCGATACATACTGGTCAGATCACTGCCGTCATACAACATTCTCTACAGAGCTTAAGAATGTCAAGTTTGACGATGGCTTCTACCGCACACCGATTGAAAATACCTACAAGGATTATCTCAATACATTTTCAAATATCTACAAGGACAGAAATGACAAATTTGTCTGCCTGATGGATCTTGCACTTCTTGCCATGAAGAGATTAAAGGCAGAGGGCAAGCTTGATGATCAGGAAGAGTCTGATGAGATCAACGCATGCTCTATCGTGGTACCTGTTGAGGTGGACGGAAAGACAGAGGAGTGGCTTGTAAACTTCAAGAACGAGACACACAACCATCCTACAGAGATTGAGCCTTTTGGTGGCGCTGCTACATGCCTTGGCGGAGCAATCCGAGATCCTCTCTCAGGACGTACATATGTATATCAGGCAATGCGTGTAACAGGTGCAGCAGATCCTACAGTACCGGTTTCACAGACAATTGAAGGAAAACTTCCACAGAAGAAGCTTGTCAGAGAAGCAGCTCACGGATACAGCTCATATGGAAACCAGATCGGACTTGCAACAGGCTATGTCAAGGAGGTTTACCATCCAAATTATGTTGCAAAGCGTATGGAGATCGGTGCAGTTATGGGTGCGGCTCCAAGACGTGCTGTCCAGAGACTTAACTCAGATCCGGGAGATAAAATCATTCTCCTCGGAGGACGCACAGGACGTGACGGAATCGGTGGTGCTACAGGTTCATCAAAGGCACACAATACAAAGTCTACATCAGTATGCGGAGCTGAGGTACAAAAGGGTAATGCACCTACAGAGAGAAAGCTTCAGAGACTTTTCAGAAGAGAAGAGGTCAGCCATATCATCAAGAAATGTAACGATTTCGGTGCCGGCGGAGTTTCTGTTGCTATCGGAGAGCTTGCTGACGGACTTCGCGTAGAGCTTGACAAGGTACCAAAGAAATACGCAGGTCTTGACGGAACAGAGATTGCTATCTCAGAGTCACAGGAGCGTATGGCAGTTGTAGTTGCGCCTTCTGATGTTGAACAGTTCCTTGCATACGCAAAGGAGGAAAATCTCGAGGCAACAGAGGTTGCGGTAGTTACAGAGGATCCAAGACTTGTGCTTGAGTGGAGAGGCAAAGAGGTAGTAAATATCTCTCGTGCATTCCTTGATACAAACGGAGCTCATCAGGAGACAGATGTTGAGGTTGAGATGCCTTGCGAGAGTGACAATTATCTGGACAAAATCAGCACACCTGCTGTCGCCAAGATGGTTGAGGCAGGAGATATGAAGGGTGCCTGGGAGGCAGAGCTTGAAGACCTTAACGTATGCTCACAGAAGGGACTTGTTGAGATGTTCGACGGCTCTATCGGAGCAGGCAGTGTATATATGCCATATGGTGGACGTTACCAGCTCACAGAGACACAGTCAATGGTTGCAAAGCTTCCTGTATTAAAGGGTAAATGCGATACAGTAACAATGATGGCTTACGGCTTCGACCCATATCTTTCATCATGGAGCCCATACCACGGATCTATATATGCAGTGCTTGAGTCTATCTCAAGAATCGTTGCAGCAGGCGGAGATTACAGCAAAATCCGTATGACATATCAGGAGTACTTCCGCAGAATGAACGAGGATCCAAAGCGCTGGAGCCAGCCGTTTGCAGCACTCCTCGGAGCATATGATGCTCAGATTGGCTTCGGACTTCCTTCAATCGGTGGAAAGGATTCCATGTCAGGTACATTCAATGATATTGATGTACCGCCTACACTCGTATCATTTGCAGTGGATGTGGCAAAGGAAAAGGATATCATCACACCTGAGCTCAAGAAGGAGGGCAACCAGCTTGTTCTATTTACAATAGATAAGGATGAGTTTGATCTTCCAAAATATGATCAGGTTATGACACTTTATACAGCAATCAGAAAACTTATCCAGGATGGTGCAATTGTTTCAGCATATGCACTTGACGGAAAAGGTCTTGCCGCAGCAGTATCAAAGATGGCATTTGGTAACAAGCTTGGTGTAACAATCGAGGATGAGGTGACAAGCGATACACTCTTTGCACCGGGCTTTGGTAATATCGTAGCTGAGGTTCCTGTTGATGCACTTTCAAAGGTCAGAGAGGTAATTGATGCAGCAGGTGTTTCAGATGCAACCTCTGTAGTCGGCTATGTAAACGATAAGCAGACTATCGAGTGTGACGATATGGTGCTTCCTGTTGAGGAGGCTGTCAAGGTATGGACAGCAAAGCTTGAGGGAGTTTTCCATACAAAGGCAACAGACGATACAAGCAAGGTAAATAGCGGTCTTTACGATGCAAAGAATATCTATGTATGCAAGAATAAAGTTGCTAAGCCTACAGTATTTATTCCGGTATTCCCTGGAACAAACTGTGAGTACGATAGTGCTAAGGCATTTGAAAGAGCAGGCGCTGACACAATCGTAAAGGTATTCAAGAACCTCACAGCAGAGGATATCCGTGATTCGGTTGATGAGTTTGTAAAGGCAATCGACAAATCTCAGATTATCATGTTCCCTGGTGGATTCTCAGCAGGAGATGAGCCTGAGGGATCAGCTAAATTCTTTGCAACAGCATTTAGAAATGCAAAGATGACAGAGGCTGTTGAAAAGCTTATCAATGAGAGGGACGGACTTGCACTAGGTATCTGTAACGGTTTCCAGGCACTTATCAAGCTTGGACTTGTACCATATGGAGAGATCAGACAGCAGGATGCACAGTCACCTACACTCACATACAATACAATCAACCGCCACATCTCAAAGATGGTGTATACAAAGGTTGTTTCAAACAAGAGCCCATGGCTTGCACAGGCTAAGCTTGGTCAGACCTACTGCAATCCGGCATCACATGGCGAGGGACGTTTCGTAGCACCGAAGGAGTGGCTTGATAAGCTCTTTGAAAACGGACAGGTTGCCACACAGTATGTTGATCTGGACGGAAATGTATCAATGGATGAGGAGTGGAACGTAAACGGCTCATACATGTCTATCGAGGGTATCACATCTCCTGACGGAAGAATCCTCGGCAAGATGGCTCACTCAGAGCGCCGCGGCGAGTCTGTAGCAATCAATATATACGGCGAGCAGGATATGAAGATATTCGAGAGCGGTGTGAAATACTTTAAATAATTCATAACTGAATAATTACAATATCTTATATAATCATTGGGTTATTATCTCTGCAATATAAACAATTAAGCTTCCATGGAGGTCACGGTTAGTGGCTTTCATGGGAGTTTTTATTTTGGAACCAGTGAATATGCTGACGGAAAAGAAAATAAATTGAAGGTAATTAAACATGTGCGTATGCTTGATATTTGATAGTCGCAGTGGTAAAATCAAGACTAAAATTACAGGTAGTAAATGGTTTGAAAAAAAAGAAAAGAGGACATAAAACAGATGAGATTGCCACAAATAATAAACAGCCTTCTTGAGACTGATATGTATAAATTCAGCATGGGACAGACGATTTTCCATCAGTTCACAAGCTATAAAACGACATGGACCTTCAAGTGCCGAAATAAAGACGTGCATTTTACAGATGAGATGGTCGAGGAGATAAAGGAACAGGTGCAGGCCTTCTGTCAGCTTCGTTTTACGGAGGAAGAGCTTGAATATCTTGATAACATCACCTGGATAAAGGGCACATATGTTGATTTTTTAAGACTCTGGCAGCCAAGATATGAGGAGTTTACCATCACAACAGATGCACCGTGTGGGCTGGCAATCGATGCAGCCGGCACGTGGCTTAATACTTCGATGTATGAGATTCCGGTGCTTGCTATTGTAAATGAAGTGTACTTCCGTATGGCATATGATTATGATGTGCTGCTTAAGCAGTTTAAGCGCAGGCTTGATGAGAAGGTGCGTCTGCTCGAGGAGGATACCTACAGGCTTAGCGATTTCAGTGAATTTGGACTAAGACGCCGCCTGTCTGCTGAGGCGCAGGAGATGGCTGTAAAGGCAATTGCAGAGGTTGAGCTGCCAGCAGATTCACACTTTATTGGTACATCAAACGTATATCTTGCGAAGAAATTCAATTTAAAGCCGGTGGGAACAATGGCTCATGAGTGGATTATGTGTACAGGACAGGGCAATCACAAGCATAATCCGGCATATTCAAACTGGTACGCACTCGATGCATGGGTTAAGGAGTATGGTATATTAAACGGTATTGCGCTTACTGACACCATAACAACAGACTGCTTCCTGCGTGATTTTCAGCTCACCTATGCGACACTTTTTTCGGGAGTGCGTCATGATAGCGGAGATCCGTACGAGTGGGGAGACAAGATGATAGCCCACTACAACAGTCTGGGAATCAATCCAAGGACAAAGACACTTTTGTTCAGCGACAGCCTGGATTTCGAGCGTGCGACTGCATTGTATGATTATTTCAAGGATAAGGCAAAGGTTGCATTCGGTATAGGAACCTTTATCAGTAACGACACTGATGAGGAAGCACTCAACATAGTTATGAAGACCACCAAGTGTAACGGCATGGATGTGGCAAAGATTTCCGACGTGGCAGGCAAGGGCATGTGCAAGAATCCGGATTATGTCGATTACCTGAACAGGTGTATTGATTACAGGATGAAGAATGATAAATGATAAATGACAAATGACGGCATGAGGGGGCAAAGGTATTTTGCCCCCTTTAATCATGTGATTGAATTGCAAGAAATGTGTAAACAAAACAAAAAATATATAAAATATCAGACAATTTAAAATAAAAATGAAAATTATCAAAAAACATATTGACAAATAGGTGAAATTAGTGTAATCTTAAATCAACAAAAAGAGATACGAAAGGAACAAAAATAAAACACAGGAGGTACAGTCCAATGGGGATTACATAATTTAAGTCAAAGTACTATAAGGATGATTGAACGGAATATTTAAATCTGTAGGGCGAGCCGAAGAGCAGTAATCGCACAGATATATTAGCAAATAAATAATATCGTTGAAAAAGTTCTTGTAGATTAAAAGTGAAAGATAGAATCTCTCATAAGAGTTTACATAGATAATGTAACCAAAAGGAGTGATTTTATGAAGAAGGGTAGAGGTCCATAGCTAAGCTAAAAGAATAAGAATCCTGTTATAAACAGAATCAGATTTATAGCAAAGCAATATGGAAATGCCAAAATAAATTCATATAGCGAAAGCGGAACTTGGAGGTTATACAGTGAAGCTTACGGAACCAATGCTTTAGGAGCCACTTGATGTAAAATGTAGATCAGGTGGCTCCTATTTTTGACATTTGCGAATGCATGTGAGGTTTAATAGTTAGATAGAATGACAACGTAAGCCTTTAAGGCTGGGCTATAATTTGATGAAAGCAGGAACGCGGTTTTCAAATACTGTATAGTACATAAACCCGGCATCCTTGAGGATATTTGAAACCTTGTCAAAATCATATGCCACATGCTCCGGTTTGTGGGCATCGGCTCCGACTGTGATTATTTCCCCGCCAAGCTCATGATAGCGCTTTAACACCGACTCGGTCGGATTTGGGTGGCGAAGCCCGTATTTAAAGCCGGCGGTATTGAGCTCGATGCCTTTTCCCTGGGAGATAATTTCCTTTAATATAGCATCAATTATGTCGGCATACCGTTCATATGAATAGTATTTATTTTTGTCAGGACCGTATCTGACCACGTAGTCGATGTGACCGTACACATCAAAATCCGCCCCGCTGTGCAGATTGTCAAGTATCGATTCAAAGTATTCGGTGTAGGCTTCGTGCTCTGTCTTGCCTTTGTAAAATGCAGGGTAGTATGGGTCAATGCCGTTTACCACATGGCTTGAGCCAATCACGAGGTCAAACGGATATTTTTTGGTGACCTCATTATTTTTGTCTGTAATATGAGGCTGTAAACCGATTTCAATGCCCCAGTGGATATTTACCGGGCAGCCCTTTTCTTTAAGAACAATTGCAAGTCTTTTGATGCGCTTTTCATATGCTGCTATATCAAGGTCGAAAAGCCCGGGCTCCTCTTTATAGTCATAGTCCAGATGGTCTGTAAAGCAGATGCCGTCCAGCCCTTTGTTGATTGCTGATTTTATCATCAATACCGGGTCGGCATCGCTGTCACCCGAAAACATGCAGTGCATGTGCTGATCCCACATATAAATACCTCCGTAAAACTGATGTATTGTTGTTAAAAAACTTTATATGTTACATGATTTATAATTGTCTGCTGCTGGCTGCCGGAAAGTGCGAATTACAGCAATTAATTAAGTGTAGCCGAGATTATAATAAAGTGCAATATCTAAAAAGAAAAATTGTGAAGAATGATAAAAAATGTGTGTAAATGAAAATATTTAGTGAAAATTTTAACAAACGCAAATAAAGTACTTGAACCTTTGAGAATTATTCGCTATAATAAAAACATCTTAGGGCATGTCCCTAAAAATACTTTTTACAATTCTAGGAGGAATTAAAATGGCAGTAAGAGTAGCAATCAACGGATTTGGTCGTATCGGACGTCTTGCTTTCAGACAGATGTTTGGAGCTGAGGGATACGAGGTAGTAGCTATCAACGACTTAACAAGCCCAAAAATGTTAGCACACTTATTAAAGTATGATTCATCACAGGGTAAATACGAGCATGCAGATGAGGTTTCTGCAAGCGATGATTCTATCACAGTTTGTGGTAAGGAAATCAAAATTTACGCATTCCCAGATGCAAACAATTGCCCATGGGGAGAGTTAAAGGTTGACGTTGTACTTGAGTGCTCTGGATTCTATACATCAAAAGAGAAGGCTCAGGCTCATATCAATGCTGGAGCTCGTAAGGTAGTTATCTCTGCACCAGCAGGAAATGACCTTCCTACAATCGTTTACAATACAAACCATGAGACACTTAAGGCTTCTGATACAATCATCTCAGCAGCTTCTTGTACAACAAACTGCTTAGCACCAATGGCAGATGCACTTAACAAGTACGCTCCAATCCAGTCTGGTATCATGGTAACAATCCATGCTTACACAGGAGATCAGATGACTCTTGACGGACCACAGAGAAAGGGAGACCTTCGTCGTTCACGTGCAGCAGCAGTTAATATCGTTCCTAACTCAACAGGAGCAGCTAAGGCAATCGGTCTTGTTATCCCAGAGTTAAACGGAAAGTTAATCGGATCTGCACAGCGTGTTCCTACACCAACAGGATCTACAACAATCCTTACAGCAGTTGTTAAGAAAGCAGGCGTTACAAAAGAGGATATCAACGCAGCTATGAAGGCAGCAGCTAACGAGTCATTCGGTTACAACGAGGATGAGATCGTATCTTCAGATATCGTTGGAATGAGATTTGGTTCATTATTCGATGCAACACAGACAATGGTTAACCAGGTTTCTGACGATCTGTACGAGGTACAGGTTGTTTCTTGGTATGATAACGAGAACAGCTACACATCTCAGATGGTTCGTACAATCAAGTACTTCTCAGAGTTAGCTTAATTCTTGTACCCACAAGAACAGTATATCTCAAGACTACTCAAGGGGCGCGGTCTTAATTGAACCGCGCCTCTTTTTTAAAGCATGGCTATTTCTTTTGAATATCTGTGAATTGTAGAATTAATTATATTTTTTAATATGCACAATATGGCGTGGCCACATGGCTTATGCCTTGAAATAAGGGAGGACATATTATGTCATTAAACAAGAAATCAATTGATGATATCAACGTAAAAGGCAAGAGAGTTCTCGTTAGATGTGACTTCAACGTGCCACTTAAGGACGGAAAAATCACAGATGAGAACCGTATCAACGGAGCTCTTCCAACAATCCAGAAATTAATCAAGGACGGGGGAAAGGTTATCCTTTGCTCACACCTTGGAAAAGTTAAAAACGGACCAAACGAGGGTGAGTCACTTGCTCCTGTAGCTGCAGCTCTTGAGGCTAAGCTTGGACAGAAGGTTACATTTGTAGCTGACTACAACGTAACAGGTGAGGCTGCAACAAAGGCTGTTTCAGAGATGAAAGAGGGAGATGTAGTTCTTCTTCAGAATACACGTTTCAGAGGCAAAGAGGAGACAAAGCCACAGGAAGCTGGAGATGCATTCGCAAAAGAGCTTGCTGACCTTGCTGATGTATATGTATGTGACGCTTTCGGTTCTGCTCATAGAGCACATGCTTCTGTAGCAGGTGTTACAAAGTTCATCACAGCTAAGGGTGGAGAGAATGTTGTTGGATACCTTATGCAGAAGGAAATTGACTTCCTTGGCAAGGCAGTAGAGAATCCAGTACGTCCTTTCGTAGCTATTCTTGGTGGAGCTAAAGTAGCTGACAAGCTCAATGTTATCGACAACCTCCTCGAGAAGGCTGATACACTTATCATCGGTGGTGGAATGGCATACACATTCCTTAAAGCACAGGGCTATGAGATTGGTATCTCAATGCTTGATGAGACAAAGATTGATTACTGTAAAGAGATGCTTGCAAAAGCAGAGAAACTTGGAAAGAAGATTCTTCTTCCTGTTGATGCAGTTACAATCAAGGATTTCCCAAATCCAATAGATGCTCCTGTAGAGACAGAGACATATGATTATGACAAGATGCCTGCAGACCGTGAGGGCTGTGATATCGGACCTAAGACACGCAAGCTTTTCGCTGACGCTGTTGCATCAGCTAAGACTGTTGTATGGAACGGACCAATGGGTGTATTTGAGAACCCAACACTTGCAGCAGGTACACTTGCAGTAGCAGAGGCACTTGCTAAATCAGATGCTATCACAATCATCGGTGGTGGAGATTCAGCTGCAGCAGTTAACCAGATGGGACTTGGCGACAAGATGAGCCACATCTCAACAGGTGGCGGTGCTTCCCTTGAGTTCCTTGAGGGCAAGGAGCTTCCTGGCGTAGCTTGTGCTGATGATAAATAAGCCGAAAGCAACTTAATGAAATCAAGCCGCAGGCAAAAAATATTTGTATACAAATACAAGGAGATATAAAATGGCAAGAAAGAAAATTGTAGCCGGCAATTGGAAGATGAACATGACTCCAAGCCAGGCTGTTAAATTAGTAGAAGAGTTAAAACCACTCGTAGTTTCAGATGATGTTGAAGTTGTTTACTGTGTACCTGCAATCGACATCGTACCTGTTGTAGAAGCATTAAAGGGTACAAATGTTGCTGTTGGAGCAGAGAATATGTACTTCGAGGAGAAGGGTGCTTACACAGGAGAAATCTCAGCAGAGATGCTTCTTGATGCAGGTGTTAAGTATGTTATCATCGGACATTCAGAGAGAAGAGATTACTTCAAAGAGGATGACGCACTTCTCAACAAGAAGGTAAAGAAGGCTATCGAGGCTGGACTTACACCAATCCTTTGCTGTGGTGAGACACTTGAGCAGAGAGAGAGCGGTGTTACACTTGACTGGATCAGACTTCAGATTAAGTCAGATCTCGCAGGTGTTGCTGCATCAGATGTTGCAAACATGGTTATCGCTTACGAGCCAATCTGGGCAATCGGAACAGGAAAGACAGCTACTTCTGACCAGGCGCAGGAGGTTTGCGGTGCAATCCGTGAGTGTGTAGCTGAGATTTATGATCAGGCTACAGCAGATTCAGTTCGTATCCAGTACGGCGGATCTGTAAATGCAGGAAATGCAGCAGAGCTTTTTGCAAAGCCTGACATCGACGGTGGATTAGTTGGTGGCGCTTCACTCAAGGCTGATTTTGGAAAGATCGTAAACTACAAGTAATTATTAAATCATAATTTAATATTTGATTTGACAATCACAATAACTAAATGTCACTAAATTCACCAGCTTAGCTGCATTTAGTGGCATTTATTATGTAATGAAATTTTTTGCGGGCTTGCATATGTCACTGTAATAGAGCATTTTGCAAGCCTCATATGAAGAATAGAGGAAATATAAATGAGTAAGAAACCGGTAGTATTAATGGTACTTGATGGTTACGGCTTAAGTGACCACAAAGAGGGAAATGCCATAGCTATGGCAAATACCCCTGTTATGGATAAATTGATGGCAGAGTGTCCTTTTGTAAAGGGCGCAGCTTCAGGTCTTGCAGTTGGACTTCCTGACGGACAGATGGGAAACTCTGAGGTAGGACATATGAATATCGGCGCAGGCCGTATCATATATCAGGATCTTACAAGAATCACAAAGGCAATTGCTGATGGTGATTTCTTCAAGAACAAGGTATTAATTTCTGCAATCGAAAACTGCAAGAAGAATGACTCCGATCTGCATCTTTGGGGACTTCTTTCAGATGGTGGAGTTCACAGCCATATCGAGCATCTTTACGGACTTCTTGAGCTTTGCAAGAAAGAAAATTTCGATAGAGTATATGTACACGCCTTCCTTGATGGTCGTGATACACCTCCTGCATCAGGCAAGGACTATATCGAGCAGCTTCTCGCCAAGATGAAGGAAATTGGTGTAGGAAAGATTGCATCTCTTTCAGGACGTTACTATGCAATGGACAGAGATAACAACTGGGATCGTGTACAGAAGGCTTATGATTCACTCACTAAGGGGGAAGGCGTAAAAGCTACATGCCCTGTAAAGGCTATGGAGGAGTCATACGCAAATGACGTTACAGATGAGTTCGTGCTTCCTACAGTTATCACAAACGAGGATGGCACACCGGTATCTGTTGTAAAGGACAATGATTCTGTTATCTTCTTCAACTTCCGTCCGGACCGTGCTCGTGAGATGACAAGAGCATTTTGCGATGATAAGTTTACTGGCTTTGAGCGCCCATTCCTTAAGACAACATTTGTATGCTTCAAGGATTATGACGAGTCAATTCCTAACAAGCTTATCGCTTTTGAGAAGGAAGAAATCAAGAATACATTTGGTGAGTATCTTGCAGCAAATGGCAAGAAACAGCTTCGTCTCGCAGAGACAGAGAAGTATGCACACGTAACCTTCTTCTTCAACGGTGGAGTAGAGGAGCCGAATATCGATGAGGCACGTCTTCTTGTAAACAGTCCTAAGGACGTTGCAACATATGACTTAAAGCCTGAGATGAGCGCTCCTGAGGTTGGAATGGATCTTGTTGAGGCTATCAAGTCAGATAAGTATGATGTTATTATCATCAACTTTGCTAACCCTGACATGGTTGGTCATACAGGTGTGATCCCGGCTGCTGTAAAGGCTGTTGAGAGAGTTGATTCACTCGTAGGTGATGCAGTTCAGGCAATCAAGGATGTGGATGGAGTATTATTCATCTGTGCTGACCACGGAAACGCAGAGAAGATGATTGATTATGAGACAGGAAAACCTCATACAGCTCATACAACCAATCCTGTTCCTTTCATTCTTGTAAACGCTGACCCTTCTTACAAGCTTCGTGAGGGCGGATGTCTTGCAGATATCGCTCCAACACTGCTTGAGATTATGGGACTTCCACAGCCAAAAGAGATGACAGGAAAGTCACTTATCGTTAAATAAAATTTGTATTATATAGGCTCCGGCGCAGACAAAGGGTTTGAACCGGAGCTTTTGTTTTGATATATTAAAGATGTAATAATAAATAT
>OLYY01000526.1_pt1 | contig 16271 bp, 16 predicted proteins | sample 1673561 | NCBI WGS metagenome assembly OLYY01 (sample SAMEA103958115, study PRJEB25191) | human gut metagenome | biome: human-associated habitat [ENVO:00009003]; feature: intestine environment [ENVO:2100002]; material: feces | place: Germany | collected 2013/2015
AATAGTTTTCAGGCATTCAGCTCTTCCATTTTACGATCTTCTGTGATATATTTAGTGTACCATCCCCGTAAGGGGGCGAAAACGCCATAATAAAGAGTTCGGCAGTAGTATACATAGTACAATCCCCCCAAGGGGGCGAAAACTATGCCTTGCCGGTCTTGCCCAGCGCACGGATGGTACCATCCCCGTAAGGGGGCGAAAACTCAGCACGTGCATTAATGTATGCAAGATACTTCGTACCATCCCCGTAAGGGGGCGAAAACAAATAGCAAAATCCGATAAAATGATGAAATTTAGTACCATCCCCGTAAGGGGGCGAAAACTCATACACGAGGAAGAACGTAACCGGAGTGTTGGTACCATCCCCGTAAGGGGGCGAAAACTAGCGGCGGTTCGGGTCGAAGGTGGGCCGGAAGGTACCATCCCCGTAAGGGGGCGAAAACTACATCTCAAAGCGATAATCCTTCGAATCAGTCGTACCATCCCCGTAAGGGGGCGAAAACCCCGGTGCTTGTCCTCATAATCACGGTGGTACACGCATTTCAACTTATCCCCGCAAAACCCTCTCAGGCGCTGCGCGCCAGCTCCCCCGAAAGGGGGAGCTTTTGCAGCTGCCGTTACCCTGTACTAAGCTCCCCCTTTCGGGGGAGCTGGCACGGCGTAAGCCGTGACTGAGAGGGTTCTCCCCGTAAGGGGGCGAAAACCGTTTTGCAATGATTCTTTCGGGGATAAATTCAGTACCATCCCCGTAAGGGGGCGAAAACGCAGTGACGCGGTACTTCAGGCTGGACACGGCAGTACCATCCCCGTAAGGGGGCGAAAACGCAACGTTCTTTGCACCATTGACGAACTTCTCAGTACCATCCCCGTAAGGGGGCAAAAAACTCCGCATCAAAAAAGATGCGGAGTTTTTCTTTTGCAAACCTTAACTTCTTGTTTTCCGTGGGCTGTCCCTCTATGAACGGAACGATTGCAGCTGCTGTGATATTTTCTCTGCTGCGGCTTTTGCATAGCGACAAAATGTGTTATAATAAAGCCAATTCCAAGCATCTCTTACAAAATCAACAAATACATTTTCCGTTTATTGTGCAATTCTTCCACAATCCGTAAAGGAGATGGTATTTTGAACGTTCTCACCCTGCAGTCCACCTATGGCGGGCTGCTGCACGACACCGGCAAAGCGGTGTACCGTGCCGGTGGGCAGCGCGGCAGCCACAGTGAACAGGGCTACCAATTTTTGCACGGCGTTTTGTCCGGCGCAGACTGGGCCCCGGCGCTGGACTGTGTGCGCTACCACCACGCCGCCGCGCTGCGCGGTGCTGCAAAGGCGCTGCCAGCCGATTCCCCGGCCTATATCGTTTATCTGGCAGATGATCTTTCTGCCGCCGCAGACCGCCGGGAGGTCGAAGGCGAAAGCAGTTCCTTCCGGCGGGATCTTCCGCTGGACTCGGTGTTCACCCACCTGAACGGTTCCCACCCCGGCTGGATGATGCCTGCGCAGCCGCAGGACGGCAGCCTGAAGCTGCCACGGCAGCAGCAGCCGCTTTCCGCTTCCGTCTATGCAGATGCCGTGCGCAAGCTGAGCGAGTGCCTGCCGGATCTGCAGCCGCAGCCGGAGTGGATCAACTCGCTGCTGGGTCTGCTGGAAACGCAGTTCAGCTGTTTTCCGTCCAGCACCTTTACCGGCGAAAGCCCGGATGTTTCTCTGTTTGACCACGCCAAGACCACCGCAGCCATTGCGGCGTGCATCAGCGAATATGTGCAGGCAAACAACATCACCGACCTGCGCAAGGCACTTTTTGAGCAGGAGAAGGATTTTTGCCAGAAGGACGCTTTTCTGCTCTATACCGCTGATTTTTCCCGCATCCAGAAGTTTCTTTATACCGTCCATACCGAAAACGCCCTGCGCTCCCTGCGCAGCCGGTCGTTCTTTCTGGAGCTGCTCATGGAGCACTATCTGGACGAGCTTCTGGCCGGGTGCGGCGTGTCCCGCGCCAACCTGATCTACAGCGGCGGCGGGCACTGCTATGTGCTGCTGCCCAACACTGCTGCTGTGGCCGATACCCTGACCCGGTGGAACCGGCAGTTCAACCGCTGGCTGCAGCAGCAGTTCGGCACCCAGCTGTTTCTGGCCAACGCATGGACACCCTGCTCCGGCAACGACCTGACCAATACCCCGGCTGAAAAAAGCCCCTACAAAGAGCTGTTCCGCCGGGTGAACCGGCTGCTGGAACAGCACAAATTCCACCGCTATACCGCAGAGGATCTGCGGCTGCTGAACAGTACCGCCGCTTACCCGGATGGCCGGGAATGCAAGGTGTGCGGCACCAGTGCCAACCTGAAGGATGATCTCTGCCCTTGGTGCAAACTGTTCGTAGATCTTTCCTATAAGATCCAGAACAAGCGCGTTCTGGTGGTAAGCCGTCAGCCCTCGGCTGCCGATGACTGCACGCTGCCTGCACTGGACGGCGGCAGCGAATATCTGTCCCTGACGGATCAGTTCTCTGCCCGCAAACGGCTGGCTTCCGGCGAGCCGGTCGTGCGTGTATATACCAAAAATGCACTGTTCACCGGCCTTACTTACAGCACCAACCTGTATGTTGGCGATTACGCCGCCAGCAACAGCATGGAAGAACTGGCCGGGCAGTCCGAGGGTGTGCGCCGCATTGCGGTCTGCCGTATGGATGTGGACAACCTCGGCCATGCCTTCATCTCCGGTTTTGAACAGGAAAACGAGAAAGACCCGGTCAAACGGATGCACTATGTTACCCTGTCCCGCACCTCGGCGTTCTCCCGGCAGATGTCACTGTTTTTCAAGTGCTACATCAACGGCATTCTAGAGGGCTTGCATGTAAGCATCGTCTACGCCGGCGGCGACGATGTATTCCTTGTGGGCGCATGGAACGATGTTCTGGAAGCAGCACAGCGCATCCAGCATAATTTTACCGCATTTTCCTGCGGAGCACTGACCCTCAGCGCAGGCATCGGCATCTTTGATGACCATTACCCCATCCGGCTTTCCGCCGAGGAAACTGCCGCGCTGGAAGAAGCCGCCAAGCATCTGCCCGGCAAAAATGCAGTGGCACTGTTTACGCCGGAGCGCAAAGCAGTCCGGGATGCAAAGGGCAATCTGCTGGTGCAGCCGGAGCAGGGACATATCTATGCGTGGGATGTATTCCATACAAAGGTCCTGACCGAAAAGGTCGGCTGCCTGCAAAGCTTCTTCGGCAAGGATAACGCCGAGCATGGAAACGCCATGCTCTACAATCTTCTGGCACTGCTGCGGGAAGCAGAAAACGACCGCATCAACCTTGCACGGTACGCTTACCTGCTGGCGCGGCTTTCCCCCAAAAAGAATGCACCGGATTATAAACTTTACGAGCAATTCTCTCACAGCATGATGGATTGGGCATTGGATGCCGTACAGCGTCACCAGCTCATCACCGCAATTTATATTTATGTCTATCAGAACAGAAAGGGTGGCGACACAGATGGCAGGATGGAATGATAATGGCCGCAGCTATGGCGGCGGTGGCTATAACAACAGCCGGAGCGGATATAGCAACAGCTACAACGGAAACCGCAGCAGTTCCGGCAGCTATAACAGCCGCAGCAGCTATGGGCAGCAGAAAGAGCTGCCGCCGGAGATCACGCCGAAAAAGGTGCCGGAAGATTATGTAGACGAAGCCGAGCGTATTATGCGCAGCCTCATGAGCGGCGGCAAGACCGTGACCACCAGCAAAATCCGCAACCTTTTGAGTCTTGTGACGGATATCTTTAATACGGAAAACATCCGCACCGAGGAAAAGCTGCGGCCAGAAAGCGTGGTCAAGCTCAACCTGATGCGGGTGCGTGTAGCTTATGAGTGCGGGCGCGATGACACCGTAAAAAGCTTTGTGGCACAGACGAACCTGCTGGAATACCTCAAGGGCATTTCCACCGACCGTGCGGATCTGATCCGCTTTGCACACTACATGGAAGCGCTGGTCGCTTTCCACCGCTACTTCGGCGGCAAGGAGGGGTAATCATATGTATGGAAAAATTCTGATCCGGTGCGATCTGGAAGTGCGCACCGGTATGCACATCGGCGGTTCCTCTGCCTTTTCTGCCATTGGTGCTGTGGACAGCCCGGTGGTGCGTGACCCCTATACCGGTTATCCCATCGTACCCGGCAGCAGTCTGAAAGGCAAACTGCGCACCCTGCTGGCCCGCAGCACCTGTCAGGATATCGAACACATGCCTGCTTTCGACAAGGACGACGAGCGCATTCTGCGCCTGTTCGGTTCCTCGGAGCCGGTGCGCCGTTCCCGCCTGCAGTTTGCGGATGCCTTTTTGTCCAATGCAAAAGAGCTTTCCAATGTGGGTGTGACCGAGGTCAAGACCGAAAACGCAATTTCCCGTGCCAACTCTGTGGCCAATCCCCGCCAGATCGAACGTGTGATCGCCGGTGCAAAGTTCGGTGTCAGCATCGTTTACGATGTAACCGACCCGGCACAGGTCGAGGAAGATCTTTCTCTTCTGGCCAAAGGCATGAAGCTGCTGCAGATGGATTATCTGGGCGGCCATGGTTCCCGCGGCAGCGGCCGTGTCAGCCTGAAAAACTTTGCGCTGGAAGGCTATGGCGCGCAGGCGGATCTCAGCCGCCTGAAATCCCTCTTTGATGAGGTGGATAGTTATGAACTATTTTCTGTTTAAGCTGCAGTTTGACACAGCTGTTCATTTTGGAGGGGCCGACTCTGCATTGTCGCTTTATACCTCCGAAGAGACCCTGCGGGCAGATACCCTGTTTTCTGCCCTCTGCCATGAGACCCTCGTCCAGCACGGAGAAGAAGCCTTAGAACAGCTTTGTGCGCAGGTCCGGCAGGGAAAATTCCTGCTCAGCGATACAATGCCCTGGTATGGCGAAACGTTTTACCTGCCAAAGCCCATTGCCGCGTCAGAATCCACCGAGGAGGTAGAAACCACCCTGCGTAAAAAGGTAAAAAAGCTAGCCTGGATCCCTGTGTTGGAATTTGACCGCTACGCCAGAAGCCTGCATGAAGGTCATTTTACCCCTGACGAGCAACCGGAAAGTTTTGGCACCCACTATGAGCAGACCAAGGCAGCTGTTCCCATGCAGGGGGATACCATGCCGTATCAGGTTGGACTGTTCCGTTTTGCGCCGGACTGCGGACTGTATTTCATCTGCGGATTTACCGAAGATGGTCAGGATGAAGATCTGGAGTATTTGCTGGATTGGCTGGGCGCTACCGGCATCGGCGGCAAAGTCAGCTCTGGTTACGGAAAGTTCCATGTAGTGCAAAAGCTTTGTCTAAATACACCCTCTGACGCGCAGACCAAATGGCTGCGCCGTGCACTTTCTGCCAACCGCGCACCCTATCTGCTGCTGACCACCAGCCTGCCGCAGACAGATGAACTGGATAACGCATTAGAGGGTGCCTCCTTCCAGCTGGTGCGCCGCAGCGGCTTCATGGCATCCGATCGTGTGGAAACTCCACTGAAGAAAAAAACGCAGTATGCCCTTTCGGCAGGGTCTGTCCTGCAAAATCGTTATCAGGGTGCTTTGTATGATGTTGGTTTGTCGGATGTGCATCCGGTATACCGCTATTCCAAGCCAATCTTTATGGGGGTGACATTATGATTCAGCAGGATCATCTGCAGATCTTTGACCTTACTCTGAATGTATGGGCACCTCTGTTTGTTGGCAACGGCAGCAGCTATACCAAAAAAGAGTACATGTACAACACCCGCAATGGCAAAGTCTCCTTTCTGGACGAGCAAAAATTTTTCAGTTTTCTGGTCGAGCACGATCTGGTGGACAAGTACGGACAGTTTATGCTTAGCGAGCAGTCCAATCTCTGGGCATTTCTGACTAAGGACTGCGGCATTTCCGATGCGGAGCTGAAAACGCTGACGCGCTATCAGATCGAGGTGGGAGATGCGCTGGATGCTGAGCACTCGCTGAAAGAGATCCATGCTTTCCAGCGTGATGCGCAGGGCCATGCCTACATTCCCGGCAGCAGCATCAAGGGTGCGCTGCGTACCGCATGGCTGCTGAGTGCGGTATTGGCTGACCGCAGTACCGGACACAGCCTTGCACCAAACCGCCGGGCCACCTTTCCGGAAGAGAAATATGTCAACCAGCTGCATCTGCGCACTCTGAAAGATGGAAGCATCGCTCCGGACGCTGTCAACAGCATTTTCCGTGGCATTCAGGTTTCCGACAGCCTCTCAATCCCGGACAACTGCATGATGCTGGCCGGAAAAACAGACTCCGCCACAGACGGCGGAACCCACAGCATCAACCTCTGCCGGGAATGTGTTGCACCGGGCACAGCCATCCGGTTCAAGCTGACCCTGGATCAGTCTGTGCTGAAGGGCCGCATTACAAAAGACTCTCTGCTGGAATCCATCCAACAGTTCGATGCATACTATCAGCAGACCTACGCTCGGCATTTTACCCTGCCGCGTGGTGCCGTCAACCTGCCGCAGCAGCCACACCTGATCCTGGGCGGCGGCTCCGGGTTCTTTGCCAAGTCGCTGGCGTACCCCTATCTGGGTGAAGAAGAGGGACTGCGCTGGACGGCAGAACAAATGAAGCAAATGTTCCGCAACCACAAGCATGAACGTGATGCCGAAAATGGCATTTCCCCGCACACCATGAAATATGCTCGCTTTCGTGGTCGGCTTTATCCCTATGGATATTGCGGGGTGAGTATCTTATGATCCAGCAGATTCAACTGGTTTTATCTCCGCCCAATGATGTGCGGATTCCCCAGTCGTGGTCCTATCGTCTGTATGGCTGGCTGATGTCACAGATTTCTTCTGAATTTGGAGAGCAGATGCATCTGCAAGGGGAACACCCCATTGCGCATTTTCTATGTTTTTCGCCGGAAAAACAGTCTTTGATCTGGACGGTCAACCTGCTGAATGACGCTGCTCGACAGGTAGTTTTTCCCGTTTTGGAATCTGCAAAGGAAATCCCTCTGCATGAATTGACACTCCCGGTTTCAGAGGTCCGCACCTTTCCGGCAATCTCCGCTGAAGAGCTGATTCGTTCTGGGCGCTCCCGCAGCGAAACCCGTGCCAAAATTGCTTTTCTGTCGCCTTGCGCCTTCAAGCAGTCCGGCCGCTATGCTATTTTCCCGCAGGAAACTCTGCTTTTGCAAAGTCTGATTGCGCATTGGAACGCTGCCTTTCCAGAATATGCCCTTATCGATTCTGATGCACTGCAGGCTTTACAGCAAGGGCTTCATATTGTGGATTATAATCTCCATACTACACGTTATCTGCTGAAAGAAACGCGCATTCCAGCCTTTCAAGGCAGTGTGACCATCGAGGCACGCCTTGCGCCGCCGCTTCTGGAACTTTGGAACGCGTTGCTCTCTTTTGCATCCCATGGCGGAGTTGGCATCAAAACCACTCTTGGAATGGGAGGCGCTGCTACGGATTTTTATAAAAAAATGCCCGTTATATAAGCCTCATTGCTATCGAGAGACTGTTGCACTGCATCAGTCTCTTTTTATTGTAGCATCATACAAATTATCACGACCTCTATTATTTTTTATAAAAGCAATGCAGCTACAGTATATTTTCTGAAAACAAGAACTTCTTTTTCAATCAGATGCGGTTTATCATCGATCATTGAATATTCTTCTAACGGGCGCTATAATAAAAGAAAACAGTAAGGAAGTGCACCTATGCTCTACCCCGGTCTGTATGAACAGGTCATCAATAACGCACTGAGCAGCGAGCTTTCGGAGATTCCGGAGGCCCGCAAGTCCACTGCACCCATCGATACAGCAGAAGCCTCCAAAGTTCTGGCACAGTACCTGACCGACGTGGTGCAGAAGGGCCTTGAGAATGTACAGGACAACGGTGGAGGACTCGAAGCGCAGATTCAGCTGGCAAATCAGATCGTAAACACGATCCAGAACACCACACAGGAAGCTGACTTTGCTTCGCTGGGCGTTGACCAGCGGGCAGAGCAGCTTCTTGCGCTTTTACGGGACAACGACCCGCGCCTTGCCACAGGAAAAAGCGCAAAAGAGCTGGAACGACCGGAGACCTCTATTGCGCAAAGCTCGTTGTTCACCGGTGCCATTCATGAGCCTCAGATGTATACCGAGCTGAAAAAGGAAATCGTGTCTGCTGACCGCATTGACATGCTGGTGTCCTTCATCAAATGGAGTGGTCTGCGGCTTATTATGGACGAGCTGCGCCAGTTCACGCAGAGTGGAGGCGAGCTGCGCATCATCACAACTTCCTATATGGGGGCTACAGATGTGAAGGCCATCGAAGAACTGCGTCAGCTGCCCAACACCAAAATCAAGGTCAGTTATGACACGAAGCGTACCCGGCTCCATGCAAAAACTTATGTGTTTTACCGGGATACTGGCTTCACGACGGCGTATGTTGGTTCCTCTAACCTGTCCAATGCCGCAATTTCCAGCGGTCTGGAATGGAATGTGAAAGTTACAAAGAAGGACTTGCCGGAGACGATTGACAAAATTGCAGCCACCTTTTGAAAGCTATTGGAACTCCAACGAGTTTGAATATTACGATGAAGGGCAGAAGGAACGCCTGACCCGTGCCTTAAAAGATGAAAAGTACAGCGAAACCGACAACAGTGGCATCTACACGCTGGACATTCTGCCATATTCTTACCAGCAGGAGATTCTGGATAAGCTGGAAGCAGAACGCACCGTGCGAGGGCACAACCGAAACCTTGTAGTGGCTGCTACCGGAACCGGAAAGACTGTGATTTCCGCACTGGATTACAAGCGTTTCTGCAAACAGCATCCGGGTCACCCCTGCCGACTGTTGTTTGTGGCGCATCGGGAGGAGATTCTGAAGCAAAGCCTGTACACCTTCCGGGCGGTGCTGAAAGACGCCAATTTCGGCGAGCTGTTTGTGTCCAGACCGCCGGAATATGCCAGCACGACCTTTTTGACCTCAGACATAGGAACTGCCTCCGTTCAAACCAACTTATATACTTTTCGATTTCCCTCGTGCAATTTCATGATTGCAGTGTCCATTATACGGGCACTTGGAAAATGTGTAAAAAGTGTTCTGCATATAGCAGCAATATGAAAGCAGTATTTCACAGCGGGGCATTATGAATCTATAATAGGTAGTTGGAAATAAACAGAAAGAGGGTCTTTTTGATGGCAACGATATTTCCAAGAGAAGAAAAGGCAGAGGCACTGTTCGGGGAGATCCTGAAAAATCCAGAAGCCTGCCACCGCCTGATGGATACCTTCAACGACTCGCTGGACATGGCAGACGTACTGGATGCGCCGACCGTGAGTGCACAGCAGTTTGCCGCAGCGCTGTTCAATGCCTACGAGAACAAGGATCTGTCTGCCTTTCTGATGGCGATCTGCCAGCACAGTATGTTTGACCTGCTACGGAACGCTGCCCTGATCCCGTTCAAATTCAACGCCGATGGTCAGCCGAACCCGGTGATCCTGACGGATGATGCCGGCGTTCTTTTGCCGAACAACAAATTTGCCGTGAGCAGCAAAGTATACGACCGGTTCATCCGGGTGTTCCAGAAGCAGGAAAAGGTAAAAATGTACCTTGCCAGCGGCTACTGCAAGTATCACGGCTACGACGAAGGCTCGATGGATGTGGTGGAGTACCACTACAACCAGCATTTGGGGCTGCTGCTGATCTACGAACTGCCGGACACCGTGAAGCAGAAGGTAACGGAAGCGGAGGCCTACTCCACCGTCTGGGATATCCAGATGAAGCTGCAGCACGCACTGCCCCGTTCCGTGGTCTACTATGGACAGGATACGCTCAAGGACGGCGGAACCCGCTACGATGAACTTGGCGTTTTTCTGCCGCTGGAACACTTTGCCGACCGGCTGGAACGCCATGTGGAAACTGCTACCAAGATCGTTTACGGCGAGTAAACGCCCTGTAAACGAACTCCCTTTATAAGTGCATCACAGCAAAACAAAACGCAGCGAACCGTTAAAAGATTCGCTGCGTTTTGCCTTATATGGGAGAATGGAAATGCTGCACATCAGGTGCAATAACGGAAAGTCTTGTCAGTGACAATACGGGCGAAGATCAGCCCTAACGGCAGTGCCACGATGATGAGAATGGCATCTGCAAACCATGTGGCGGAGTCCATCAGAGACAGGATGCCCAGATTATAGATGGCACGGTAGAAATACAGTCCCGGTACCATGATAACGATGGACGGCACGGTGACGGAGATGCGGGGATAACCGGCGGCGCTCTTCAGGCAGGAGGCCAGCAATCCGGACAGCAGTGCGCCCAGAAACGCTGCAACAGCGGGCGGAAAGCCCGCAAGGCTCACCAGCTCCAGCCGGAACGTGTTCGTTACCGCACCGATAAGGGCGGCGCAGACTGCCAGGTTCCGGGGACTGTTGAACATGAGCGAAAAGCCGAACACACCGCCAAAACTTGCCAGCAGCCGGAACACGATCTCTTCCGGGAGTGTCAGGCTCAGGGCAGGGAACTGCACCGGCTGCAAATGCAGCAGCAGTGCCATGATCCAAGCCGTCATGGTTGCCACCAGAATGATGAGGACGGCGTAGGCCAGACGTTCCAGCCCGGAGCGCATATCCAGCTTGGCAAGGTCGATGCCGCTGGTAATGAACGGAAAGCCCGGAATGATGAAGAGCATGGAGCAGATATACCCCGCCTCGTGCTGCGCCGATACGGCAAACAGCACCTCTGCCAGCTTCAGCAGGATGGCATACACGAGGCTTGCTGAACAGACCGACGCCGTAATGCCCAGAAACAGGGTGAAATGGTGCTTTGTCAGCTTGCACCGTACAAAGTTGCCGATGCCTGCACCGCAGAAGGCACACAGCATTTCCACAATGCCGCCGCCCAGCAGAAAGGTGAAGCAGCCGCAGGCCAGTGCAGCTGCAAAGCCCAGTGCGATGGGCGAATACAAGCCGTGGATGCGCTCGATCTCATCGAGGTGGCTGTGCAGTTCTTCGCCGGTCATAAATTTTCCTTCCCGGTCGAAGTCGTTGACGAAATGCTCCAGTCGGTTCAGCCGGGAGGTATTCACGCCCGTATTTGTCAGACAGAGTGACTGGGTATAACACTGGTCACCGTCAAAGCAGGTGAACTCAATGGACAACAGGCCGATGTCCGCTGTTGTTGTGACTCCCAGCTCCCGCGAAAGGGTGTTCATGGAGCTTCGGACACGCCATGCGCCGGTGCCGCATTCCAGCAGCATCAGCCCGGTGCGTCCAATGACGGAGGCTTTTTCCACAAGCCCCGCCTCGGTAATGGGGACGCCCTTGCTGGCCGACGCATAGTCGTGCCAGTAGACTTCCATGTGATTTTTGATGATCTCACTTTGCCGTTGTCCCATACCGGAAAGCCTCCTTTGTGATATGGGAATGTTGCAGCTGTTTCAAGACTGCGGTGCTATTATAAGGGAAATTGCAGGGCGGGTAAAACGTATCTTGGATATGCCGGCAATGTTCGTTTGGTATTTCAAAGAAGAAAATACGTTGCGTTTTTGGCGGCTCTGCGGTAGGATAGAAAAAACACGCCGAAAGGAAACTGCCGTGACCCTTCAACAACTCCGCTATGTCACGGCTGTTGCCGGCACCGGCACCATCAGCCATGCGGTGCAGCAGTTCTATATTTCTCAGCCCAGCCTGACCAATGCTATCCGGGAGCTGGAACAGGAAGTGGGGCTGGCGCTTTCCAAGACGGCAAGCTCTGTGGTGAGCCGGACGCTGCTGGAATATCTGGGATCCACCCGGCAGCAAAAGGATGCACCGCAGATAAAATAAGAGCAAATAACGGAGAACGGTATAAAAGCTGCCCTCCGCTTTGCTGAATGGAGACGTGCAGTTGGAGCAGGATGGTGGTTCCTTGTTTTTCTGGTAAGAGCACAGGATTCATGCTATCATAGCAGTCATATTGAAAGACATCCCGTCTGAGGGCAAAGCGAAGGTTTTGCTTTTCAGGCGGGATTTTTTTGCTTTTTGGGACTGTTGTATACAATATATGGACTAAGAGGGTGGGTGACTTGGACTACGAGTCCATAAACTTTTGCTCGAAAGTACGATACACTATTGTCACGGCAGCGGCCCACCTCCGAAAGGGAGCGGGAGCCGCAGCCGGGCGGACCTTGAAAATTGAATATGCAGCTTCAGGTACTTCCAGATAATGATACTTCCGTAATTCGCGGCCCGGTCATAAAGAAGACGGGGTGGCCGAGAGGCCAATGGAGTGGTGCAAATCCAACGCCTGAATGTTTCCCTTTCTCAGGGGTGCCGGGGGCAAATTAAGAGAAACCATACAAAACCTTTTCCAAACGCCGTTCGAGGGTAACCACGGACGGCGTTTTTATATATCAGCGAAAAGGAGTACGCAAATGAACCGCAAGACCACAAAAAAGGTGGATGAATCCACCCTGACAACTTTGTGCGCCGTCTGCCGAGGGGCATTTTTGGACGCAAAGGGCGTCCATCTCCGCAGAGCCGACCCCAGACAGCTCGTCAAGGATGTCTGCACGTATTGCCAGACACGATATGGGTTTGACTACTACGTTCAGCCCATTGTCCGTAAATCGAAAATGACCGGAAAGGAGAACCGACGTGAAACTGAGCCAGCTTATGCAGACATGGAGCCGCATATCGGCTCGGAACAGGGCGGGAAACGCCCTGTGGTAGTTCTGCAGAACAACATTGGAAACCGTCATTCGCCTACATTGATCGTTGCAACTGTTACCACCCGGACGGAAAAGAAGAAAAACCAGCCCACCCATGTGCTGGTGGATTCCAACCCGGCCTTTGAAGAACCGTCCATGATTCTTCTGGAGCAGATCTTCACGATCGATAAATCCCGCATCGAACGCTTTATGGGCTATGCCAGCAAGGCTGAAATGCTCCGCATTGATATGGCTTTGCTGGTCAGTCTGGCTCTGAACGTTCTGAGCGGAAACCGCAGCGAATAGCGGACAACCAGTAACCCGTAAAAATGAGGTGATAGCGATGTAACCGGAGGTGAGTGAGCCATGCGAAAGAGTGCCCCCATTGAAGTGGTGGTACATTACCCCAAAACGAAAGAGGGATGGGACGAACTCGGAAAACGGGTCGCAACCGCCCACGCCAACTATGTGATCGAAAAAATCGACCGTCTGAACTGCCCCACATGGCAGAAGCTCGAATTGCTGCAGGCGGTGATCGATACTACCAAAGGAACTTACAAACCCAAAGAACACCAAAAGCCCGGCTGGCAGCCGAGCCGATAAACAAAGCCCCACGCTCAACATATGCTTTTCTGCTCTGACCAGAGACGGTCAGATTCAGAGGCAGTGTTGAGCGTGGGGCTTTTTGTGTTACATAAGTTTTTGGAATTTTGCTGACAAAATAAAATCATTGATTGTTGGCGGCCAATATGGTATCCTATGGCATTGCATAACACGCAAAACAGTTCCACTTTTTGCTGAAAGAGCGTATCGAAACCGTCCTGATGGAGCAGCAGAAAAAGCTTTTTGAAAAGTAAAAGCTCTTGCGTCCCGTGAAAAAAGAAGGTAATATAAATACAGAGCAAGACACAGAACGCAGGGAGGGATGAAAACCATGTTTTACGAGATCATGCACCGGGAAAGCTGTGTGGCACAACTCAGCACGACAGGGGAATGCAGGGTCTGCCTCGAGGATTTCATGCCCTATGATCTGGTTCTGGTGGAATCGGATGATTTTGACGAGCGCATCAATAATGTAACGAACTTTTACTATTGGTGCGCCTCCCGGATGTTGACGTTGGATCGCACCTACGCCAAGGAAATCCTGAACAGTATCGGTGCATCTCAGAGTGTTACGGACAGGGAACGAGCACAGATTGCATTATCCTACCATTGTCTGTCTTTGCTGGATGTGTTCTGGGTGAAAGAAGAAAACGAGAAGATTCGATTCGAGGATATCAACCTTTTTGCACACTCCTTAAGCAATGCGCTTGTGGATATTGCGCTGCGGGGGCACCAAATGACGGTGACAAACGCCCATCTTCTGGCAAATGACCTGTCTACGGGCGGCTTGTACCCCAAGGCGTGGGTGCGAAAAGAGGATGGCTTCTATCTTTACAAGGATGGTGGCAGGGAAGCGGTGGAACGTGAAGTGCTGGCAAGCAAAATCTGCCGGTGCTTTGACTGCCATCAGGTACTGTATGAGCAGGGGATGTTTGAAAATGAGCCGGTTTCTATCAGCAAAATCATGACATCTCAGCGATACAGTCTTGTGACCTATGCAGCCTATGACGTCTACTGCACGAACCATGATTGGAACACGCTGGATAAGATCTTAGAGTTGGATGCTCCCAGCTACTATATGATGAACATTCTGGATTATCTGGTGGGCAATACCGACCGTCATTGGGAAAATTGGGGTCTGCTGGTAGACAACGAAACCAATCAGCCCATCCGTCTGCATGACCTGATGGACTTCAACCGGGCGTTTCAGCAGTACGACACGCCAGAAGGCGCAAACTGTCTGACCGTGGGAAAACGCCATCTGAGCCAAAAAGATGCTGCAGTGGAAGCGGTGCGGAACATCGGACTGAACCAAGTCCGTCAGGTGGAGCACACCGTATTCTCCGAGCATCCGGCATGGAAAGCAACGTTTGAAGAACGACTGCGTGTTTTACGGAACGCCATGTAAGTCAGAGCGAATATCAGAATAATTGAAACAGAATGATTCCATAACGAAAGCCCGTCTGCGCTGCCACATATCGTGGCTTGCAGACGAGCTTTTTCGTTTGACCGGAGAAAAATTACCATACCTCACATGCGCAGCATAGAAAGAAAATCGGAACCAAGGTTTTCCACCAGATGGCAAAAGCACCTCTGACTGATGGTCTTTTGTCCACTCTCCCAGCAGCGGATGCTTGTCCGGCTGACCTTGGCATGGTCGGCAAGCTGCTGACGGCTCCAGCCTTTTGCCTCCCGGTATCTGCGGAGGAAGGCTCCTCCGCCCCGGTGCAGAAACAGGGTGTAGTCGTCCAGAATATCCTCCACCGGGATGCCGTAAAGGGCGGCGAGCTTGTCCGCAAGTTCGGGCGTGAAGCTGCGGTGAAATGCGCCGCTTTCCAGATCCTGATAGAGCCATTCCTCCATGCCCACCATGGCAGCAACCTCTTTTTGCAGCAGGTCAAGACCATAGCGGCACCAACGCAGACGGTCCCATGGGTTCGGGATGTCGGCGTAAGAGTGGTACATACGGTAGAACGCCTGCGCCTCTACGGTGGTGCGGGGGCCTGCCAAACTTACCTGTAAGATGTATAGAGGGGTTAGACCACAACCCTCACATGACACCCTCTGAAGCAGAAAAAAGGAACCGCTCTCTCGGCTCCAAAAAATCCATTTTGACGTAGATGCGTCATTGCGTGAAAGAGGTGGATTCTCTTTTCCATCCCAAAGTGCGCTGGGGAGAGGATAGCATTTTCGATGCACCGGCTTGCATAAGTGGAAAACCGCGCCTTGCGTGTGGCATCAAAGGTATCTACCGCTTTCATCAGCCCGATGGTGCCGATGGAAACAAGATCTTCCTGATCGCCCGGCAGGGCGTAATATTTTTTTACGATGTGCGCCACCAGCCGCAGATTGTGGCGGATCAGCTTTTCCCGGGCGGCGGCGTCCCCGGCGCGCAGGGCGCTGAAAGCGGCGGCTTCTTCCCGGGCTGTGAGCGGACGCGGAAAGCAGTCGCTTTCCAGATGGAGCGCCAGAAACAGAAATTTTGTGGCGAAAAATTGCAGCAAGGTCAGCAGCACACGATATCCCTCCCGGTACATAGTTGTTAGATTGTATGAGCCGGGGTGCGGATAGTTGCCGGAGAGCCTTTTGTGCGCGGTATCTTTTCCGCAGGGGAAAAGCGTGGTATACTGAGGGGGATAACTCGGAAGTTGTGGAGGAAAATCAAATGGATATTTGGGAAAGAATGTATGAAAAGGCGAAAGAGCAATATCATCCAGAGGAAGTATCTCCCTTTATATATGCGCACAATGTAGTTTGTGCAATAGAAGCTGAAAACGGAGATATCTATACGGGATTCTGCATTGAAAGCTGCAGCGGAGTGATGAATATTTGTGCCGATAGACTTGCCGCACTGAATATGTATGCTAACAGTGGTCAGACAAAAATAAAAAGATTTATAGCATTCCGCGACAGCGCGCCAAACGGAGGTGGGAGCGGTATGCCATGTGGTGCTTGTCAGGAATTCTTTTATCAATTAAATGAAGCAAACGAAGATATGGAAATCATG
>OLYY01000535.1_pt1 | contig 16120 bp, 13 predicted proteins | sample 1673561 | NCBI WGS metagenome assembly OLYY01 (sample SAMEA103958115, study PRJEB25191) | human gut metagenome | biome: human-associated habitat [ENVO:00009003]; feature: intestine environment [ENVO:2100002]; material: feces | place: Germany | collected 2013/2015
CGGAGTCCAGAGGCAGAGCCTCTGGTGGGGTTTAAGGGGCGAAGCCCCTTCGGTTCCCCTTTTATAGGAAGGAGTATTGTAATTTATGGCGATTCGGAAGATTGTGAAGATTGGCGATGATTGCTTGCGGCAGGAGTGCCGGAAGCAGGAGAAGTTTGATTTGCGGCTGAAAATCCTGCTGAAGGATATGGCGGACACGATGTATAAGGCGGAGGGCGTCGGGCTGGCGGCGCCGCAGGTCGGGGTGCTGCGCCGCGTGGTTGTGATTGATGTGGGCGATCAGGGGGACGGGCTGCTGGAACTCATCAACCCCGTCATCACCATGCGCGAGGGCGAGCAGTGCGGGCGCGAAGGCTGCCTGTCGCTGCCGGGACGTCAGGCGGTCGTTACCCGCCCGCGTAAAGTCACCGTGCAGTACCAGAACCGCGACGGCGTGCATTGCGAAAAGACGGTCGAGGGGCTGTTCGCACGCGCGGTCTGCCACGAGCTGGATCACCTGGACGGCAAGCTGTACATCGACGTGATGGATCGCGAGCTGACGCCGGAGGAAATCGAAGGGCATATCCCGGAGGACGACAACCAGTGAGAATCGTGTTTATGGGTACGCCGGATTTTGCTGTGCCTTCCCTCAAAGCCTTGGTGGAGGGCGGATATTCGGTCGTCGGCGTGGTCACGCAGCCCGACCGCCCCAAGGGGCGCGGCAAGAAGCTCGCCATGTCCCCCGTCAAGGAGTACGCCATCCAACAGGGCATCCCTGTCCTCCAGCCGGAGCGTATCAGCCGGGATGGGTATGAGGATTTGCTGAATCTCCACCCCGATTTGTGCGTCACGGCGGCGTTCGGGCAGATTCTCTCGCAGAAAATCCTCGATATTCCGCCGCTGGGGACGATTAACGTCCATGCGTCGCTCCTGCCCAAGCACCGCGGCTCTGCGCCGATTGCGTGGGCAATGGTGCAGGGCGACAAGACCACCGGGGTGACCACCATGATGACCGCGCGCGGCATCGACAACGGCGATATGCTCCTCAAAGCCGAAACGCCGATTGACCCTGCCGAAACGTGCGGCGAACTGACGGCGCGCCTGAGCGAAATCGGCGCGAAGCTGCTGATTGAGACGCTTCAAGCCCTCGAAAATGGGACGCTTGAGCGCATTCCGCAGGACGAAAGCCAAATGACCTACGACCCCAAGCTCGAAAAGGACATGGGCGTTATCGACTGGACGCAGGACGCGGCGGACATTGTGCATCGGATTCACGGCCTGAACCCGTGGCCCGGCTGCACAAGTGCCGCCCCCGGCGGAACGTGGAAGCTCCTGCGCGCCGAAGTTGCGGACATGAGCGGTCAGCCTGGCGAAGTCCTTGCGGCGGATGGCAAGGAAGGGCTGATTGTCGCGGCGGGGAAGAACGCTGTGCGCGTCCGCCAGCTGCAAGTGCCCGGCGGGAAGCCGATGGATGCACGGGATTATCTGCGCGGTCACGCAATGGCCGCTGGAACAATGTTGAAAGAGGATACGGAAAATGAGTGACGAGAATCGACAGGGCAGCGGCAATTTCCGCGCAAACAACGGCGGACAGAAGCGTCCCGCGGGTGGCAATCGCATGAGCGGAAACCGCACTGGCGGCAAAAATTTCGGCGGCAAGAAGCCGTTCAGCGGAGAGAAACGCTCCTTCGGTGGCAGCAAGCCTGCGTTTGGCGGCGAGAAACGCTCTTTTGGTGGGGACAAGCCTGCGTATAACGGCGAAAAACGCTCCTTTGGTGGAAATAAGCCCGCATACAACGGCGAAAAGCGTTCCTTTGGTGGGGACAAGCCCGCGTATAACGGCGAAAAGCGCACCTTCGGTGGGGACGAGCCCGCGTATAACGGCGAAAAGCGCGCCTTCGGTGGGGATAAGCCCGCGTATAACGGCGAAAAGCGCGCCTTCCGTGGGGACAAGCCCAATGATGGCGACAAACGCCCGGCAAAATCGGGCTTCGGTGGGGAAAAACGCCCGTATGGGGACAAAAAGCCGCCCTTTGGTGGAAAATCGGGATTCCGTTCCGGAGAAAAGCGCCCCTACGGTGGCGGCAATGGGGAACGCCGTCCCTATCCGGCAAAACCGGCTGCCCCGAAGGTGGAAGGCAGCGACGGTCTGCCTGCGCGCCGTCTCGCGCTCGAAGTCATCCGCGCGGTGACGGAGAACGACGCGTATGCCTCCCTCGTGCTGGACGAGAAGCTGAACAAGTGCACGCTGCCGCTGGTTGACCGCCGTCTGGCGGCACGGCTGGTGTACGACACGCTGGAGCACCTGCTGACGCTCGACTACGCGCTCAATTCGCTGATGGCGAAGCCCGACACGGACATCAAGCTGCGCAACGTGCTGCGGCTGGGGGCGTGCCAGATTCTGCTGGAAGACCGCATCCCGGAAAGCGCAGCGTGCAACACGTCGGTCGCGCTGTGCAAGGAGCTGGGCATGGAGGGACTGGCAGGCGTGTGCAACGGCATCCTGCGCAACCTCGTGCGGCAGAAGAACGAAATCAAGTATCCGGACATGGAAACGGAGCCCGTCAAGGCGCTGTCCATTCGGTACAGCGTCCCGGAATGGCTCGTGGAGCGGTTGCTGGCTGACTGGGGCGAGGACGCAGAGAAGCTCATGGGCTTCCATCAGCCGAATGCAGCCATCACCATCCGCCCGAACCTGATGAAGATGGACGAAGCCGCTTTTGAGCAGTTCCTCGGCAGCAAGGTCTGGGAGAAGGAAAAGGGGATGCTGCCCTTCTCGTGGCGCATCCGCAACATGGCGGAAATTGCGCATGACGCGGGCTTCGTCGGCGGCAAGTTCTCCATCCAGAGCGAAAGCAGCATGATGGTCTGCCTCGCTGCTGCGCCGAAGAACGGAATGCAGATTCTGGATGCGTGCGCCGCGCCGGGCGGCAAGAGCTGCCTGATGGCGGAAATGATGCAGGGCACGGGGCGCGTGCAGGCGTGGGAGCTGCATCCGCACCGGGCGGATTTGATTGCCGCGCAGGTGCAGCGTCTGGGGCTTGAAAACGTGCGCCCGATGACGCGCGACGCCCTCAAGCACCGCGAAGAGCTGGACGGCACGATGGACATTGTGCTGCTGGATGCGCCGTGTTCGGGGCTTGGCGTGATGAGCGAAAAGCCGGACGTGAAATACCGCGTGACGGCACAGAGCGTCGATGAGCTGGTGCAGCTGCAAAGCAATCTGCTGGACGCGGTCTGCCCGTATGTGAAGAAGGGCGGCACGCTGGTATACTCCACCTGCTCGGTGCTGAAGGACGAAAACGTGCGTCAGGCGGAGAAGTTCCTCGCGCGTCACCCGGAATTTGAGCTGCTGCCGCTGCCGGAGACGATTCCGGCTTCCGTGCGGCAGTATGAAACGACCGGCTTGCAGCTCCTGCCGCAGCGCGACGGCATCGAGGGCTTCTATATGTGCCGGATGCGGAGGAAAAAGGCATGACCGAACTGACAGGCATGACGCCGCAGGAGCTGTCCGACTGGTGCAAGGCGCAGGGAATGCCCGCTTTTCGCGGCAAGCAGATTTTCCGCTGGATTCATCAGGGCGCGGATTTTGACGCGATGACGAATCTGCCGGCGGCAATGCGCGCGCAGCTGAAGGAAATCGCTGTGGCGCAGCCGGTCAGCATCATTGACGAGCGGAAAAGCCAGATTGACGACACGGTGAAATTCCTCTTTGGTTTGAAGGACGGCAACTGCGTCGAGGGTGTGCTGATGCACTACCACCACGGCTATACGCTGTGCATCTCGACGCAGGTCGGCTGCCGCATGGGGTGCAAGTTCTGCGCCAGCACGCTGGAAGGGTGCGTCCGCTCGCTGACGGCGGGGGAGATGCTGGGCGAAGTGCTGGCGGCGAACCGGTATCTGGACGGCAAAGACCGCGTGCACAACATCGTGCTGATGGGCAGCGGCGAACCGCTGGACAACTACGACAACGTCTGCCGATTCCTGCGCCTGCTGCGCGAGGAAGACGGCGTGAATATCGGCTTGCGCAATGTGAGCCTCTCCACCTGCGGGCTGGTGCCGAAGATGTACCAGTTCGCGGAGGAAAATCTGCCGGTGACGCTGTCGGTGTCGCTCCATGCGCCGAACGACGAGATTCGCCGTCAGACCATGCCCGTCGCCAACGCCTACCCGATGGACGAGCTGCTTGCCGCTTGCCGGAATTACATCGACAAGACCGGGCGGCGCGTCATCTTCGAGTACGCACTGGTGGGCGGCGTAAACTGCGAGGAAAAGCACGCGATTGAATTGGCGAGCCGGCTGCGCGGAATGCAGTGCCATGTCAACCTGATTCCGCTCAACGCCGTGGAAGAGCGCCACTTGAAGGGCGTGAACGAACAGACCGTGCAGCGTTTCCTGCATAAGCTGGAGGAGCTGCACATTTCCGCGACCCGCCGCCGCGAAATGGGCGACGACATTGAGGGCGCGTGCGGCCAGCTGCGCCGCAAGACACTTACTACTCTACACGACCCGCAGGGAGAAGAAGCATGAGCCGCAAAATCCGTTTCAGCAAGGAGAGCCAGAGCTCGCTGAATGATTTCTTCGTTCACCGCAGTCCGGAACAGCCGAAGTCCAAGGCGGAAGAGAATCTGCCCGCCGGGATTCTCAGCGCCTTCCGCACGGACGTGGGCAAAGTGCGCGCAAACAATCAGGATGCGCCTATTGTGTCGGAGAAGCTGCGCTTGTACGGGGTGGCGGACGGCATGGGCGGCCACAAGGGCGGCGAAGTAGCGTCCACCAGTGCGCGCGACGACCTGCTGCGGGAGTTGGAAGGGAAAACGCCCTCGGTCGCGGCGCTCTCCGGCGCGATTGAGGAGGTCAACCGCCAAATCTACCATCAGCAGGAGCATGACGACGCCCTGACCGGCATGGGCACGACGCTCTCCGTCCTCTGGATGAGCGACAATTTCGTGTACATCGGTCATGTGGGGGACAGCCGTGTGTATCTGCTGCGCGACGGCGAGTTCAAGCAGATGACGCTTGACCACTCTCTGGTGGAGCAGCTGGTGCGCGAAGGCGTGCTGACGGAGGAAGAGGCGCAGAATCACCCGATGCGCAACATCATCACCCGCGCGATTGGCACGGATGAATCGGTGGAGGTGGACGTGGTGGTGGAGGAGCGCCGCAAGGGCGACCTGTGGCTTGCCTGCTCCGATGGTCTGCACGGCTTGGTGGATGACCGCCAAATGCGCGATGCGCTGCGCCAGTATGCGCCGGAAAAGGCGGCGGATGTGCTGCTCAAAGCCGCACTGGATGCGGGCGGACGCGACAACGTGACGCTCGTCATCGTGCATGACGGGGAGGAACCGGCATGAATGCGTTGATTCAGCCTGGCCGCATCCTCGCTGGCCGCTACCGCATTGATCAGCAGATCGGCGTGGGCGGCATGGCGGTGGTTTACCGCGCGACCGACCTCAATACACAGCATTTCGTCGCCGTCAAAGTTCTTAAACCGGAGTACAATCAGGATGCGGAGTACGTCGCGCGCTTTCAGCGGGAGGCGGAAGCCGCGTCGAAAATGACGCACCACAACATCGTCAACCTGCTGGATGTCGGCATGGATTCCAGCGGCAACCGCTACCTCATCATGGAGTACGTCGAGGGGCAGACGCTCAAGGACGTCATCCGCGAAAAAGGGCGGCTGAGCGAAACATCGGCAGTGCAGATTACCATCCGTATTCTCTCTGCGCTGCAGCACGCACATTCTAACGGCATCATCCACCGTGACATTAAGCCGCAGAATATCCTCATGCAGTCCGACGGCCATGTGAAGGTGGCGGATTTCGGCATCGCGCGCATGGCAAACAAAAATACGCTTGCCAAGGGCGATTCCGTCATGGGGTCGGTGCACTACTTCAGCCCCGAACAGGCGTCGGGCAAGGAAGCAGGGGTCACGAGCGATATTTACAGCGTCGGCGTGACGCTCTACGAGATGCTCACCGGGCGTGTGCCGTTTGACAGCAATAACCCCGTCGCCATTGCGATGCAGCACATCCACAATACGCCTGTGCCGATTCAGCAGTACGCGCCGGAAACGTCGGACGCAGTGTGCCATGTCTGCATGAAGGCAATGGACAAAAATCCGGCGTACCGCTATCAGTCCGCGTGGGATATGGCGAGGGATCTTCGCCACGCCATCAGCGGGCAGGTGGGAGAGATGGAGCCGCGCATCGTTGACGGCAGGCTTCCGGGGGACGGCGAGAGCGGCGGAATGCAGCCTGCACGCCGCCAGCCCAGCAGACGCATGGTGCGCAAAAAGCACCCCGCCAGCTGGTGGGTGATTACACTGCTGATGTCACTGGTTGTCTGCTACGGGCTGTTCGTCGGCACGAAGGCGATTTACGAGCGCGTGGTCAACAGCGCGGTGGTTGACGAGTACATTGGCATGGATGTCTCAGCGGCGCAGCGGAAGATTCAGCGCGCCGGACTGCGCCCGGAAATCATGGAAATCAATCACCCGACCATCAAGGCGGGTGAGGTCATCCTGCAAGCGCCGCAGGAGGGGACGACCCTGCGCAAGAATGACGTGGTGGTGCTGACTGTCTCGAAGGGTCCATCCACCCAGACCGTGCCGAAAATTACGAATTTGACCGTCTCGGACGCAATTACGACGCTATCTCCCTATGGGCTGACGCTGACGATTGTCGAGTATGTGGTCAGCGCGACGGTTCCGGCGGGGCGCATCATCAGCCAAAGCCCGGAAGAAGGCAGCGTGTGCATGTCAGGCGACGCGGTGAGTGTGTCGGTGTCCGGCGGGATGGCGGTTGTGCCGAATGTGTACGGGCGGCATCTGGCGGATGCGCAGGAGCTGATTGCGGCATCGGGATTGTCGCTGAACCAGAACATCACTTTCTTGGAGACGGATGACACGACGATGCACGGGCTGGTTGCCCAGCAGTCGCCGTCGGGCGGCAGCGAGGTGATTGCCTCCGCGAAAGTGTCGCTGACGCTCTACCGCGTACCGTCGATGATGGCGCGGGCGAAGGTGCTTTTGTCCCTGCCGCAGACGGAAAGCATGATGCACGTCCGTGTGACGCTGGTGGAAAGCGGCGTGGAGTACACGGCGTACGAGGGGGATTTTCCCGCTAACGCCAGCCGCGAGCCGGAGGTTGAGCTGTGCGGCAATGAGCCGGGCATGTACACCTACCGTGTCTATTGCGACGGCGAATTTGCCTATCAGCAGCAGGTGAATATGGAATGAGAGAACCAGAAATGACGCAGGAATTGCAGGCGGAATTGCATCAGGGGGTGCTTGTGCGCTTCTTCGGCGGCTTTTATGTCGCGGCGGACGCGGACGGGCAGGAGTACACGCTCCGCTGCCCGAAAAAATTCCGCCATCAGCGCCTGTCGCCCCTTGTGGGGGATGCGGTGCGCTTTACGCCGGGGCAGGGCGAAGAGGAAGGCTGGCTGGTGGAAATTCTGCCGCGCAAGACCGAGTGCATCCGCCCGCCCGTGGCAAATGTGACGCTGCTGCTTGTGAGCATCTGCCCATCGCCTGAACCGGATCTGCTGCTGGTAGACCGTCTGCTGGCGCGCGCGAAGAAGCAGGGCATGAAAACGGCGCTCATCGTCGGCAAATGCGACCTTGACGGCGGCAAACTGCTCGCCCAAATGCAGGAGGAGTATCGCGGGGCGGACTGCCCAGTGCTGGGTGTCAGCGCGCGGAACAAGGAAGGGCTGGATAGCGTTCGGGCGCTGATGCGCGGGGAGGACTGCTGCTGTCTGGCGGGGCAGAGCGGCGTGGGCAAATCGACGCTGCTGAACGCGCTGCTTGACTTGCAGCTGGAGACGGGTGAAATCAGCGAGAAAATCCAGCGTGGCAAGAACACGACGCGCTATGCGCAGCTGCTGATTCATGACGGCATCCGTGTGCTGGACACGGCGGGCTTCAGCCTGCTGGAAACAGAGAAGGGCATGGAGCCGGAAAAATTGCAGGAATTGTACCCGGAATTTCAGCCGTACATCGGGCAGTGCCGCTTCCAGCCCTGCCTGCATGACTGCGAACCCGGCTGTGCCGTCACGCAGGCGGTGCAGGCGGGGGAAATCGACGGGAATCGGGTCGAACGCTATCGGGAACTGCTGGCGGATGTCAGGCTGGCGTGGAAGAATCGGTATCAGTGACATAAAAGCAAACGAACTCACCCCGGCGTGTGACCAAAGCGGTTCACATGCCGGGGTGAGTTTCTATTCGATTAGCCGATGCCATCCCGCTCGAACTATTTCCATTTTGGAAACAGTTGCGGCAGGGGCGGAGCGCCTTTTGCGGAATTGCCCGTGGGTATTTCCATTTTGGAAACAACCACTCCCGCGCCGCTCACTTCCGCCTGAGTTTCGCCACAAAGAACCCCTCAAACCTTTCATCCGGTTTGACGCACACGACCCCATCTACCTTCGTCGGCAGCAGCGGCACGTCAGTCAAGAACGGGTGTTCAATCGGCACAACCTCACAGATGCCCATGCTCACTGCGCTCTGCACGATGTCCTCATTTTCCATTTGCAGCACCGAGCACGTCGAGTAGACCATTTCGTGCTTCTTCGGCAGCAGGGACAGCGCCTTTTGCAGCAGCACTTTCTGCGTTTTTGCGGTCTTTGCCAGCCAGTCCGCCGTCATCCGCCGCTGCGGCTCGCCGTCTTCAAGCAGCAGCGTGCCGCTTCCGGAACAGGGTGCGTCCAGCAGAATCTTGTCGAACTTGAACAGGCTGTCCAGCAGCCGCGCGTCCTGCCGCATGATGTTCACGGCGCGTGCACCCTGCCGCGTCAGGTTGAATCGCGTTCTTCTCGCAGGCGGTGATGAGCGCCTTGCCGCCGGACAGCGCCGCCATCTGCGTCGTTTTGCCGCCGGGGGCAGCCGCCATGTCCAGCACGGTTTCGCCTGCTTTCGGCGCAAGCACCAGCGCAGGCAGCATCGAGGAAAGCGATTGCAGGTAAATCGCGCCCGTGTCGTAGCAGGGCAGGGCGCGCAGCTGCTCTTCATTGCCGTCCGGCAGCAGGAACGCATCGTCATACCACGCAATCGGCTCGGTGGCAATGCCAGCATCCGCGATTTCGCGCAGAACCGCGTCCCGGTCGCCTTTAAGCGGATTGACGCGGAACGTCGTGTGCTTGCGGACATAGCCCGCTTCAATCTCCCGCGCAAGCTCCGCGCCGTATTGTGCTTCCAGCCGCTCATGCAGCAGCGGCGGTACTTCGGGTATCATGTGTTCCTCCTCCGCCGTCAGGACACCGGACGTTCCCGGCTCATGCGGCGCTTGACTTTGATGGGCGCGAACAGCGGCTTTTTGCCGTGCTTCTTCGCCTTGTTTTTTTTCATGCGGATGCACCTCCTGCGGATAGCTTATCCGCATTTTGCAGCCGTCATTCAGCGCATTTGGTGGATTTTCGCGATATCCTCGGCGGGATTTGCGCTCTTAAACAGCGCCGTGCCCATGACGGCAGCGTCCAGTCCGCACTCGTGCAGCAGGGGCAGATTGCCAAGCGACACACCGCCGTCCACCTCGGTCACAGCCGGATTCTTCGATCATGGCTCCTGCCTCTCTCAGCTTGTCAAGCGAGGCAGGGATGAACGACTGACCGCCGAAGCCGGGTTCGACGGACATCAGCAGCACCATGTCGCACAGGGGCAGCAGGGGGATGATGGCGTCCACCGGCGTGTTGGGCTTGATGGACACCGCCGTCTTGACGCCCTGCGCGCGGATAAAGCGGAGAATTTCGGCGCGGTCGGCGGCGATTTCCTCGTGAATCGTGATGGAGGACGCGCCCGCCCGGCAGAAGGCTTCGACGTATTTTTCGGGCTGGTCGAGCATGAGGTGCACATCCAGCGGGATGGTGAAGCGCTCATGGAGCGCTCGCACAACGCTGGGGCTGAAGCTGAGGTTCGGCACGAAATGCCCGTCCATGACATCCACATGAATCCAGTCTGCGCCCGCGGCAATCATGCGGGCAGCAGCGGATTCGAGGTTGAGAACATCGGCAGCGAGGATGGAAGGGGATACTATCATGGCTTGAACCTCCGAGTAGTCGATTGGATTCAGTTCATTATGCAAAATGCGCATCCTTGAGTATCTTTAGCGCCGCGGGGGCAATCGGATCAGGAATCGCGGCGGGGCGGGCGAGGAAGTAGCCTTGCAGCAGGTCAACGCCTAAGCGCAGGACAGTGCGCAGTTCGGCTTCGTTCTCGATGCCCTCCGCAACCACCTGCATCTGGCGCGCATGGGCGTAGGTGACAACGTCCGTGACGACCTGCTGCTTGTCGATGTTGGAGTCAATGCCGCGGATGATGGCAATATCCACCTTGATGTAGTGCGGAGCGAGCAGAAGCAGGTTGTTGCTGTTGCTGTACCCGCTGCCGTAATCATCCAGCGCAAAGACCGCGGTTCCGCCCAGCTGACGGCGCTTGATGGCAAGCACCTCCGGCGTCGTTTCCTCTTCCTCGGTAATCTCGATGACCATTTTCTTCAGCATCGGGGCAAACTGACGGCGAAAATCCGCAAAATCAGCATCTGTCAGCGAAACGTTTGCAATGGAGTTGATGAACAGCTTCGCGTCGGGGGAGAGCTTGCCGCACGAGACAAGGCGCTCGAACGTCTGCGTGCCCTTGAAGAGGGTCAAATGCTCAATATCGTACAGCCGATTCTCCTCGTGCGCCAGCTTCATGATGGTTTCGGGGGAACGCAGCAGCGGCATGTTGACGCGCATCAGTGCCTCGTAAGCCACCACATGCCCGTCGCGCGCGGAGAACAGCGGCTGGAAGTGATAGAACACGCTGTCGTTCTCCAGCAGTGCGGAGAACTCCTGCCGCAACTGCGCGTAGTAGGCTTCGCGGTTGTATGCACCAATGTCAAATTCGCGGATTTCGCCCTTGCGCTGCCGCTTCACCTGATAGAGCGCAAAGTCGGCATAGCGTTTGAGGGTCGCGAAATCGCGGCTGTCATCGGGATACCACGCCACGCCGCCGGAAATGGCAATGTGCATCGTGTCGCCGGAAGGCAGCACGGCGGTGTAGGTGGACATGGCTTTCTGCAGGTGCGTCAAATCCGCCCGGAGCGCATCGCGGGATTCATAGCCGTGCAGCAGGACAACAAATTCGTCGCCCGAAAGCCGCGAGCAGACCGCGTTCGCCGGGATATTCTCTGCAAGGCATTGCCCGGTCAGACGGATGTAGCGGTCGCCACAGTCGTGCCCGTAGGTGTCGTTGATGCGCTTCAGGTCGTCCAAATCGGTCATCAGCAGCGCAGCATGGCGCATCTTGTCCGGGTGCGCGAACATCTCCTGTACCTTCCGCATGAACGAGAAGCGGTTGTACAGCCCGGTCAGTACGTCGTAGTCGCGCTCGTGCTCAATGCGGCGGCGCTCCTGCATGGAGGTCGTTACATCCTCCACCAGACCGACCTGCGTCCCGCGTTCTTCGCCGGAACGCAGGAGGATGTAGCGCACCGTGCCGCCCGAAGCGGGCAGGGCGTACACTTCGCCGCCGTATGCGCGGGTTACGTACTCGTGCGTCTGCTTCCAGCCGTTCAGGATGGCATCGAACCAATCCTTGTTCAGCGAATCCAGCGGTACGTCCGGCAGCGCCAAGAGGGAGAAGAAATTGTCCGTCACATACACGGTATCCACATCGGGCCGCTTCTCAAAGCCGCCGATTTCCACGCTCGCCAATTCCATAATGCGCTGGAATTTGACTGACGTGTCCAAAATCTCCTGTGAACGCTGGGTGAAGGCGGCGGAGAATTGGTCAAGCTCACAGATGCCCGTCGGGGAGAGCGTCGGCACTTGATACCGCTGATTCTGTGACGCGCTGATCTGCTTGGACAGGCGCGTAATCGGTTGTGCCAAACGCCGACTGACGATGAAGGAAGCAAAAACACCTGCCAGCAGTGTCAGTACGATGATAATCACCAGCATTTGCCGAACGCTGCCGGAAAAGCTGTACAGCTGCTTGACGGGCACAAGCCCAATCAGCAGCCAGTGCTCACCGGAGAACGGCGCGTTTCGGCTGTACAGCGCCAGCGGCTGTTCGCTGGCAAAGTAGCGTGTGCCGTCAATTGTCAGAAAGCCCTCACCGGATGCATTCTTTTGCAGCACCAGCGTGTTTCCCGCATGAATTGCTGCGTCGTGCGAAGAGCAGACGGCGATTTGCAGCGTCAGCGTATCCGCGGACAGGTCGTCCGTCGTCGAGCAGAGCAGGTAACTGCCGCTTCCCTCGTTCTGCAATTCATAGGTGGGCAGCATGCCGCGCAGGTAGGTGCCTGACAAAAGCCCGATGCCGACCACGCCATACACCGTGCCATCGGAAAGTATCAGCGGCTGGGAGTAGGAAAACACGCTGCGCGGGTCATCAGGGAGGCAGAATGGAAAGCGCGTCCAGTGACCATAATCATCCGCCGAAAGCAGAGTTTTGGCGTTCCGCGCGGTTGGATAGGGAAGATAGAGAAAGTCTGATGCTTCGCGCTGATATTCAAAGGCAGGCTGCCAAGCGCTGGCAGTGTAAAGCCCTGTGGATTGCACAAGCGTTGCCGGGGCAAACTCCAGCGAAAGGTCAGCATTGCGGTCGGAATATGGACCATCCGGGTCGAGGTCGCGCACATAAATACCGGGGAAGCGCGTCCCGTCCACGCAGTCATCCAAATCGCGGCTGCAGAAAATAACATAGATGCCGCTGAGTTTTTTTGCGCGCATTTCGAACACCAGCTCCGACGAAATGGCGCGCAGAAGCGGCTCGGATGCGGCACTGCCGGAATCCAGCGTATCCAGCGAAATCGTACCGTCCGCCAAGAGCGCTTCGGTCTGACTGTTGATGTAGGTGGACAGCGCGGTCAGCTCCTGCGAAGAAACCAGAAAATTCTGCAAATATCCGCTGCGATTTTCCACCTGTTCGCACAGAACTTCCTCCGCATTGTCATCCAGCTGCGACGGCACTTGTCCGACGATAATTGTGCCGATGAGCAGGGTCAATTCAATCACCAGCACGAGCAGCAGAGAAAAGAAGATGGTGAAAAAGACAGAATGCATTTTGCGGCTCTGCGGCGCGGGAGCCATGGCACTTTCACCTCCTTTTATTGGCGATGAGGGCGATTATTCGTAGGCTTGCAGCTTCGTCAGCGTCTCCTGATACCAGCTGTCAAAGCATTCGTCCGTGAGGAACTCCGCTTCAGCTTCCTCGGCGCTCATCCCCGCGGCGATTCGCTCGACGACGATGGCACGGTCTGCCGCGGCTTTGTCGCTCAATGCGTATTCCAGCACTTTGCGCGCCGCCTGACCGCCCTCAAACGCCAGTGGTGTGTACAGGCGATTCTCATTGATCGTCGCGACCGCGCCCGTCAGCACCTGCTCGACGACGGGGGAGAGCGTCAGTCCGGCGGCCTTGATGGTATCCATGTTGTTCGCTGCCTTTGTCACCGGCATGTAGCCCGAACCGACGGAGAAGCTGATGTCGTTTTCCGGCAGGGTGAACCACTTGAGGAACTCCACGCTTGCGCGCACTTTCGCTTCATCGGCCGCCGTGACGACCATGCCGGCGCCCTGCTGGACAGCAAACGATTCGCCATCCGCAAACTTCGGGCAGGGGAGCACTTTCAGCGTGATGTCATGGCTCTCGGTGTCGCTGGTTATGACACGGGAGGGGAAGAACGTGCCGCTGGAGGATGAACCGACGTAGCACAGCAGGTTGCCCGTCTTGATATCGTCGCTGCGGAAGCGCCCGGCAGCGCTGAAATAGCCCTTGATGAACGGAACGTAGTAGCTGTCCCAGAGCTTGCGGATGATATCGCGGTCGAAATGCAGCGTAAGACGCCCATCGCCATCCACCTCGAAGATGGTGCAGCCCAGCTCCTGCGCGCCAATGAGCAGATAATTCGCCATTGCGTCGCGCCCGAAAAGCGCCTTGCCGTCATCAGGCGTGGCGGTCTGCGCGTCTGTCCAGTTGTAGTAGCGCTCGGCGACGGCAAGCAGACCCTCGATGGTGAGCATCTCGCTTTCCTGCGTGCCGGTCGCCTCGGCGAAAGGCTGCCAGTCCGTTTCATTCAGGAAAAGCAGTTCGGTAGACTTGGCAACCGGGAAGATTTTGATGCTTCCAGTCTGCCCGAAGTCGCCTTCAGTGAGATAATTATCGACATATGCGGCGCGTTCGTCCGCTGTTAGATACCTGCTGACATCAACGACCAGCCCCAGCTTGTCCAGTGCGTAGGCGGTGTCGGCGTAGGCGGAGAAGATGTTCGGCATCGCTGCCGCGCCGACTTTTCCCTCGGCGGACTGCATGACGCTGGCTTCCAGCTCGTTCACGCTGCCTTGGCTGTACGCCTCAACAATGATGCCCTTTTCCTTGCCGACCGTTTCGTTGAAGGTTTTGACGAGCGTATTGAAACTCTCCAGCAATGTACCGTTGTAGTATGTCCAGACCGTAATGCTGATGGGCTGCGGTGCAGCGTTATCCGATGAACATCCCGTGCAGAGCAGCAGGACGATGATGCAGAGCAAAGCTAACAGGTATTTCAAATTCTTTTTCATCATGTGAAAAACTCCTCTCGCCGGCGAATTCCGACGGGAATCAGTATAGCGCGTTTTCGCAGGAAATGCAAGGCTTTGCACGTCTAAGCGAGCGGATTTTCGGAAAAACGTACATTATAAATGATAAATGAAAAAAATGCGCCGGAGAAAAGTCCTTCGGCGCAGGGCAATTGCATCAACCTTTTATTCTGCTGATGAGACGTTCCGTGACGATCCGCATGTCCTCCGTCGTGCCAATCGTTACGCGCAGATACGACTGCAGGTGCGGCGTGCTAAAGTGGCGGACAAGGATGCCGTCGTCGCGCAGAAGCTGCTGAATCGGCGCGGCGTCATTTTCCGATGCCTTAACGAAGAGGAAGTTTGTGCGGCTCTTGAGGACGGGAATGCCCGCGTCCGCTAATGCTTGGCGGCAGATATCACGGTCATGGCTGATGGTGGCGACGATGCGCGCAGTGTATGCCGTATCCAGCTCGGCTTCGCGCGCGGCGGCTTGTGCCAAACGGTCAACCGGGTAGCTGTTGAAGCTGTCGCGGATGCGCTTCATGGCAGCCATCAGGCGCGGATGCCCCAGCGCATAGCCGACGCGCATTCCCGCCAAGGCGTGGCTCTTGCTGAACGTGCGGGTAATAATCACGTTGTCAAATTCGCGCAGGAGCGGTACGGAGACTTCCTCCGCGAACGCCGCGTATGCCTCGTCAATCAGCAGCACTTCGCCGCAGTCGCGCGTGTATGCCGCCAAATCTCGCAGCACATCCAGTGGGAGCGCCATGCCGGTCGGGGCGTTCGGGTTCGCTAAGGCAATGGGGCAGGCAAGGCGCAGACCATCCACATCCACCGAAAAATCGGGCTTCATTGGCACAGAAGCGACTTTTGCGCCGTACAAATTCGCATAAACCGGGTAAAACGAGTACGTCACCGCCGGAATGGCGACGGTTTTGCCCGCGAAAAACGCCGCAAACGCAAACGCCAGCACTTCGTCTGAGCCGTTGCCGCAGAACACCCAGTCCGCCGGAACCCCCTCGACGGCACTGATGGCTTCGCGCAGGGCAGTCGCATCCATGTCCGGGTACAGGCGCAGGGACGCGGCATCGAACGAGCGCAGCACCTCAGCCACGCGCGGCGACGGCGGATACGGATTCTCGTTCGTGTTGAGCTTGATAAACTTGCGGTTTTTCGGCTGCTCACCTGCAACGTAGGGAGTCAGGCGCAGCGCTAATTCGCTCTCATACATACTCATGTCCTCCTGACCGGCACGCCCTCGCGCGCCAGATATTCCTTCAAGTCGTTGATTTTCAGGATGCCGAAGTGGAACAGCGTCGCGGCGAGGGCGGCATCAGCGTGCCCAACGGTCAGCGCGTCGCGGAAGTGCTCCATCTTGCCCGCGCCGCCGCTGGCAATCACCGGTACGCCGACTTCATCCGCAATAGCGCGCGTCACATCCAGTGCGAAACCGTTGCCCACGCCGTCGCAGTCCATGCTCGTCAGCAGAATTTCACCCGCGCCGCGTTTCACGCCCTCTGCCGCCCATTCCAGTGCGTCCAGCCCTGTGTTCTCGCGCCCGCCGCGTACATACACGTCCCAGCCGCCGCCAGCGCGCGAT